>Ga0157371_10000192_pt1 | contig 90362 bp, 93 predicted proteins | sample C45metaG_FD_113462 | JGI IMG/M metagenome (GOLD analysis project Ga0157371, IMG submission 113462) | Corn rhizosphere microbial communities from Kellogg Biological Station, Michigan, USA - C4-5 metaG | ecosystem: Host-associated > Plants > Roots > Rhizosphere > Soil | place: USA: Michigan...
ACCTGATCGAAGAAACCGATTTCGATAGCCTGCAGGAACTTGAAGACGAATTAATACAATACCTGGTCTACTATAACTGGGAAAGACCTCACCAGGGTATTGGAGGCAAAAGACCTATCGATATGATTACCCTAAACAACAAATCTTAAACCCGCTATTCTGTCCTCGAATTACTAAACCCTTACAATTGCGAGGAGGAACGAAGCGATGACGTAAAAGAAGAAATGTACGCGTTGCTTGTTTCACGAGAACGTGAAACAAATGAAACAAGTAAAACAGGATTTTCACTCAAATATCTAATAAACAATACTTTACAAAAATAGAGTGAAACAAAATGAAACAAGATTCTGACGCAGTTCTGTCACCAAAAAAAATCATTTATTGTTTTAGTCACCCGAGATTAAAAAGCATGTCCTCGCAATGACAGCCGGGTAACAAAAAAGGCGCTTAAAGCGCCTTTCCAATTATTGTGAGGTAATCTCGATTCTTATTTTTTGAAGTGACCGATGATCAGGTTGGCCAGTTCAACACCGATACGCTCCTGAGCTTCGTTGGTTGCAGCACCGATGTGCGGGGTCAACGAAAGTTTTGGATGTGTAAGGATTTCCTGACGTGGGGTTGGCTCGTTATCAAACACGTCTAATGCTGCGTATGCTACCTGGCCACTGTTCAGGGCATCAACCAAAGCTAACTCGTCGATCAAACCACCGCGAGAAGCGTTGATTAGCTGAACACCTTTTTTGGTTTGAGCTAATTCTTCAGCACCAATCAAAGCTTTATTGATGAATGGCGTATGTAAAGTGATAAAATCAGCAGTTTTGATGATCTCGTCTAAAGTTGATTTTTTAACACTTACGTTAACTTTTGTACCGCCTGATCCTAAAACGATCTCAACCTCAGGGTTAAAATCAAAAAGGTCATACGCCAATACGTCCATGCCCACGCCGATAGCAATTTTAGCTACCTCACGGCCGATACGACCGAAACCAACGATACCCAAAGTTTTGCCGCGCAGCTCAATACCTTTTGCATAGGCTTTTTTCAAGCCGTTGAAGTTAGTTGCACCTTCAACCGGCATTTTGCGGTTGCTGTCGTGCAAGAAACGTACGCCGGTAAATAGTTGAGCAAAAACCAGCTCGGCAACTGATAAAGATGAAGAAGCCGGGGTATTGTAAACACCAATACCTTTTTCTTTAGCATAGTCAACGTCAATGTTATCAACACCAACGCCGCCACGGCCAATCAGTTTCAGGTTAGGGCAAGCGTCAATTAACGCTTTACGTACTTTAGTAGCGCTACGCACGGTGATAGCGTCGTAGTTATTTAATTTAGCAGGCAATTCATCCTGCGGAATGTTGTTAGTATCCACCTCAAAACCGGCATCCTCTAACATTTTTTTACCGATAGGATCAATCCCATCGTTAGCTAATATTTTGATCATTTTAGTGAGTAGTTAGTGGTGAGTAGTGAGTGGTCTATCGAGTATAAATACTTTCAATCCTGCTTACTACCTACTTAGTTACTTATTATACAATGAGTTATGAATGAAGCAATGAGTTACTACTCACCATTCCCCACTCACAACTCACCAAACTATTTATTTTTCTCTTGAAACTCCTGCATCACGTCAATCAGGGCGTGAACGCTGGTGATTGGCAGTGCGTTGTAAATTGAAGCACGGAAACCGCCTACGCTTCTGTGGCCCTTCACGCCTACTATGCCTCTTTCATCGCACAGTTTCAGGAATGGTTTTTCGTGGTCAGGGTTTTCCATAACGAAGCAAACGTTCATGTCTGAGCGATCTTCAACTGCGCAAACCGGTTTGAATAATGGGTTGCGGTCAATCTCAGCATATAAAGCATTTGATTTTGCTTTGTTTTCTTTCGCGATAGCTTCAACACCACCTTTTGATTTTAACCAACGCAGGGTTAACATCGAAACGTAGATAGCAAATACCGGCGGCGTGTTATACATCGAACCACCATCAATTTGTGTCTGGTAGTTCAACATTGACGGAATCTTGCGATCAACTTTACCCAATATCTCATCTTTCACAATCACCAAAGTAGTGCCTGCAGGGCCCATATTTTTCTGAGCGCCGGCGTAAATCAAACCAAAATCGGCAACGTTAAATTTGCGGCTAAAGATGTCTGACGACATATCGGCCACCATCGGGATTGGCGATTTAGGGAACTCATGCAGCTGTGTACCGTAAATAGTGTTATTTGAGGTAATGTGGAAATAAGCCGCATCAGTTGGTATGGTGTAATTTTTAGGGATGTAAGTGAAATTGCTTTCTTTTGATGTTGCAACAATCTCAACCTCGCCAAAGTATTTAGCTTCTTTTAAAGCTTTGTTAGCCCACACACCCGACTCCAGATAAACAGCTTTTCCGGTTGATGGTAACAGGTTGTAAGGCACCATGGCAAACTGAGTGCTTGCACCGCCTTGTAAAAACAATACTGAATAACCTTCCGGAACTTCTAACAATTCTTTAACTAACTTAACGGCTTCATCTAACACAGCTTCAAAATCGGCCGAGCGATGCGATATCTCCAACAGAGATAATCCGGTTCCGTTAAGATCAACAACTGCCTCGGCAGCTTGCTTTAAAACTTCATGAGGTAAGATGCCAGGTCCGGCACCAAAATTGTGTTTCATATGTTATTAAATTGGTTGTTGCCCATACAAATTAAGAACTTTGTATTTTGTAGCGGCAAAGGTAGTCAATTTGACAAAGTTTATAGGGTTTATTTGCATTTATTTTAAAAAATGCAAAAATTCTATAATTATTACTTTTATAGGCCTTTAGTTAAAGAATTTTAAATGGCGATAGTAGCTTTATTACGATTGTAATAAATTAAGCATGTTTCAGCGTCGAAATCATCTCAGAAGGATTACCTGATCCAAACACCGAACTACCCGCTACCAGCACGTTAGCGCCTGCGGCATACAGCTTACCGGCGTTATTTTTATCTACCCCGCCGTCAATCTCTATTAATGCTTTTGAATTGCGTTTGGCAATGAGATCTCTTGCTTCTGATATTTTTTTATAGGTATTCTCAATAAAATGCTGGCCACCAAAGCCCGGATTTACAGACATCACCAAAACCAGATCCAAATCGGCAATAATATCATCCAGCAAAGCTACCGGCGAGTGCGGATTAATAGCCACTCCTGCCCTGCAACCTACCTCTTTGATAAATTGTACCGTACGATGCAAATTGGGGCAAGCCTCTAACTGTACCGTCAAACCATAAGCGCCGGCATCTGCAAAACGTTTGATATAACGATCAGGCTCTACGATCATCAGGTGCACGTCCAGCGGCTTTGCAGCATGTTTCTTAGCCACCTCTGCCACGGGGAAACCAAATGATATATTTGGCACAAACATGCCGTCCATAATATCCACATGTATCCAGTCGGCTTCACTGGCATTCAACATTTCGATATCGCGTTGCAAATTACCAAAGTCAGCCGCTAATATGGATGGGGATACGAGGTGGGGCATCAGTGATTAGTTAATTGGAGATTAGTGATTAGTTGTTCAATTGCGTCAAATTTAGTTTTATGGCTCCTAATATCCTAACTAATCTCTAATTAACTGATCACTAATCACTGGCAAAGCCTTAATCACAGTTCTGCAGTAAATCGTAGTATTTTTTCATGAGTACGAGGTCGTAGTTTACCAGGGAGCCGTAGGCCTCGTTTACCAATTCAGAAAGTATAGATGAGCCAAGCTTTCCGCCGCCATTGGGGATGGAGTCATAATAGGCAATAAGTTCTTTTACCCTAATAATTTCGTACAACAACTGTTGCACCAGGTCGGTATGAGGGCCGCCCGGTTTATCAGAATTATTGCCGCTATTGAGGAAATCAAGGGGATCAGTAGGTGTAGAATTCATCATCAAACTGCGGATCGCACTTTAGCTTTTATGCATCGTTTATAAAGATAATTAAGTCGAACAGACAACTTTTTGTTTTAAAAAAATGAAAATATTTAAAACAAAAATGGCTTTAAATAGTAAAAGCCCTGTTTCCAAGGCTTTTAAGTGTCAGCCCTTCCCAAACCCGCTCCGCCAGTTAGCGGGAGGGCATTGATTAGCTTACCTATAAATAAATTCTTTAAAAATCTCCCCCCTTTCCGGGGGAGATTTAGAGGGCCGGTCGTACTTATTTTGCTTCCGGCTTTTCAGGCTTTGGCAGCAGCGCTTTGCGCGACAGTTTCAATTTGCCTTGCTTGTCGATATCCAGCAATTTAACACGTACTTCGTCGCCTACGTTAAAGATACCGTCCATGGTTTCGAAACGTTTGTGGTCTATCTCTGAGATATGCAGCAAACCGTCTTTACCAGGCATGATCTCAACAAATGCACCAAAAGGCATAATTGATTTCACTTTACCTTCATAAATCTCGCCTACTTCAGGTTTTGAAGCGATGGCTTTGATACGGCGTACAGCATCATCAATTGATTGTTTGTTATCAGCAAAGATCTGAACGATACCCTGGTTATCAACTTCCTCGATTGAGATAGTCGCACCGGTTTCGCGCTGCATTTCCTGGATAATTTTACCACCGGGGCCAATAACGGCACCAATAAATTCTTTGTCGATTTTAATGGTGATGATACGTGGAGCATGTGGTTTGTAATCCTCGCGAGGCGCAGTAAGGGTTTTAGCCATTTCGCCAAGTATATGCAGACGACCTTCTTTAGCCTGGTTCAAAGCATTAGTTAACACTTCGTATGAAAGGCCGTTGATCTTCAAGTCCATTTGTACTGCAACGATACCGTTTTTAGTACCTGTAACTTTAAAGTCCATATCGCCTAAGTGATCCTCGTCACCCAAAATATCTGAAAGGATAGCGTATTTGGTACCCATTTCATTAGTGATCAAACCCATTGCTATACCAGATACCGGGTTAGTGATTTTAACACCGGCATCCATTAAAGCCAATGTACCGGCACAAACTGTAGCCATTGATGATGAACCGTTTGATTCCAGGATATCAGATACCACACGGATAGTGTATGGATTGCTATCATCCTGAGGTAATACTTGTTTCAATGAACGCATAGCCAGGTTACCGTGACCAATTTCACGACGACCTGCACCGCGGTTAGGACGAACCTCGCCGGTTGAGAAACCAGGGAAGTTATAGTGCAGCAAGAATTTTTGGTAACCGTTAATGAACGCACCATCAATCATTTGCTCATCGTCTTTAGCACCTAAAGTAACGGTGGTTAATGATTGAGTTTCGCCACGGGTAAAGATAGCCGAACCGTGAGCAGCAGGCAGGTAACCTACTTCGCTCCAAATAGGGCGAATCTGGGTAGTGGTACGACCGTCCAAACGTTTACCTTCGTCTAATACCAGGTTACGGATAGCGTCATACTCTACATCGTGGTAGTATTTTTTAGCCAAAGCTGTGGTGATGTCGTCAATCTCGCCTAAAGTTTCGATATACTCATCGCGGATAGCTTTGAATTTAGCAGCGCGCTCGTCTTTTGAAGAAGCCTCGCTTGCCGTAGCGTATACTTTATCGTAAGTAGCGGCATAGATAGCTTTTTCTAACTCGTCATTACTATGTTCGTGGCAGTAAGTGCGCTTTTCGGTTTTACCAACTTCAACAGTCAGTTGTTTTTGTACAAAGCATTGTACTTTAATAGCTTCGTGGGCAAATTTGATAGCCTCAACCATCTCATCTTCCTGAATCTCTTTTGCTTCACCTTCAACCATGTTGATATCGAACTCGCTACCGGCAACGATAAATTCTAACGTCGCGTTAGCTAATTCGCTTAAACGTGGGTTGATAACCAGTTTGCCATCAATTTTAGCTACGCGAACTTCTGATATAGGGCCATTGAAAGGGATATCAGAAACAGCTAAAGCAGCCGATGCAGCTAAACCAGCTAAAGCATCAGGCATGATGTCTTTATCGGCAGAAATTAAGCTGATCATTACCTGCGTGTCGGCATGGTAATCATCAGGAAACAACGGACGCAAAGCACGGTCGACCAAACGAGAGATCAATACCTCATAGTCTGATAAACGAGCCTCGCGGCGCAGGAAACCACCGGGAATACGGCCTGTTGCAGCATATTTTTCCTGATAGTCGACAGAAAGCGGTAAAAAGTCAACGCCTTCTTTAGCCTCAGGCGATGAAACTACAGTAGCCAGCAACATGGTGTCGCCCATTTTAACTACTACTGATCCATCAGCTTGTTTAGCCAGTTTTCCGGTTTCGATCTCAATGGTGCGGCCATCGCCCAGATCAATCACTTTGTTAATTACTTTTAAACTCATTTTGTTTGTGTTGTGATGTGCTTTTCATCTTGGGGAGCACATCGGTTTTTATGGTGTGTAAATTGTTGCGTAAAATTAAAAAAGCCATCCACAATGAGACGGCTTTTTTTAAAAAAATAAGTTTTGATTACTTGATGATATCTCTCAGCTGTAATGCTTTGATGATAGCACGGTATCTTTCAATATCTTTTTTGTACAAGTAAGCTAACAATGCACGACGTTTACCTACTAATTTTTGCAGCGATAGCTGAGTAGAATAATCGTGTTTGTTTTTCTTCAAATGCCCGGTTAAATGAGCAATACGAGTGGTGAATAAAGCTACTTGTCCTTCAGCAGATCCTGTATCTTCAGGGCCTTTGCCGTGTTTTGCGAAAATCTCTTTTTTCGCTTCAGTACTTAAATACATTACTTGAATAATATTAAAGCGTAAATAAAATTGTTAATTGTGGGGCAAAGGTAGTGTTTAAATTCAAAAGTAAAAAGTAATAATTAAAAAGAATAAACTCGCCTTTGCGGTGCGTAAATATATTAAAATTCAATACGCTACTTTTTGAATTATTACTTTTGACTTATATGAACTACGCTACTTTTGAATCCGAATACCGCGTTAGGCCGGACGATATAGATATGTTTCGTCATGTACACAACAGCAAGTATTTCGATTATGTACTGGCAGCCCGTTATGACCAGATGGAGCGTTGTTACGGTATGTCGACGGAACAATTTCTGAATGATGGCTACGGCTGGTTGGTACGCAGTGTTTTTGTCGACTATAAACGCCCGCTAATTCTGGGCGACTATTTTATCGTCACCACCGGGCTTGAAAGTATCGACGAAAAAGTTTGCCGCGTTAAATTCAACATCAAAAATAAAACAACAAGCAAAATTTGCTGCGACGGTTGGTTTGATTTTGTAATGGTTAGCCTGGCCGACAGTAAAGCCACAAAAATCCCTGAGCATGTAATTGCGCATTACACCTCATTCAAGAAATAAAGGCATGTTATAGGTTGCTCTCAATCAGCTCGCCATAAAAGTCAGAAAGCTTCATGCCTATTGCCCTAACCTGCTGCGGTATTAAGCTAGCCGACGACTGACCCGGGGTTGTATTGATCTCGATAAAATAGAAGTCTTCTGTTCCTTCCAGTAAAATAAAATCAATGCGCGCCATACCGCGGCAATTTAAACGCAGGTAAACCTCGGTAACAATTTCGGCTATCTGGTTATATTTGGCTTGCGGCAAATCAGCCGGAGTAATTTCTTCTGATGCGCCTGCGGTATACTTGGCTTCATAATCAAAGAAGTCTTTTTTGCTGATGATTTCGGTAGCCGGCAATACAGTTACCTTACCTTTTAAACGGGCAATACCAATGCTAAACTCACGACCCTTAATAAACTCCTCGATCAATATCTCATTATCTTCATGAAAAGCTTTCTCGATAGCAACCGGTAGTTCGGCTGCTTGATACACCTTGCTCATCCCCACGCTGCTACCACCATTATTTGGTTTAATAAACAGCGGAAATTTCAAGGTTGCCGCAATGGTGCCTATATCGTGCCCGTCCTTTTTAAACAGACGGATTGATTTGGCAGTATTTAAACCATGAATGCCATGCACTATGGTTTTAGTATATGCCTTATTCATAGTAATGGCCGATGTGGTAACGTCGCACGTATTATATGGAATACCCATAATATCCAGATAACCCTGCATTTTGCCATCCTCGCCGGGGGTGCCATGTATGGTGATGAAAGCAAAATCAAACTTGATCTTTTGGCCATTAATGGTCAGGCTAAAATCGTTTTTATCGATATCAAAACGCTCGCTGCCCTGCTCGTAAAACCAGCGGTCGCGGTTCACTAAAATGGTGTAAACGTTGTATTTGGCTTTATCTAAGTTGTTGGAAATATTGCTTGCGCTATTTAAAGATACTTCGTATTCGCCGGTAAAACCGCCGGCTAAAAGTGCTATGTTTTTCATCGTCATACGGCCAAAGATAAATATTTTTTCAGGGTGCATATCTAATTAATACATTAGTTTTTCAAACCCTATAAATCCGAAATTATCCTTATGTTTGAAGCATAATTGCGTATAAATTACCAAAACACCGATGAGCAAATTTGGGTCTTATTTAAAAACTAAATCTTTCCGGAACACACTGTTAATGGCCATTGGCTCGGTTATAGCCGTTGTTCTGATAGCATTTTTTAGTCTGGGATTTTACACCAACCATGGCTCGGGAATACCGGTTCCTAAATTAAAAGGCTTGCCTATTGAGAAAGCTATCGATATATTAAAAGAGCAGGGATTTGACTACCAGGTAGATTCTGTTTATGTAGGCGACGCGCCGCCGGGTACCGTAGTTGAACAGGATCCCGACCCTGAGACTAACGTAAAAGAAAACCGTAAGATATACCTGACCATGGTAACACTGAAGGCGCCGCCGGTAGCTTTGCCTGATATTGACCAAATGCCGTACATACAAGCCGTAGCTACGCTGCAAAACGCAGGTTTAAAAGTTGGCGATACTACCTATCAAGCAGATATAGCCCTGAATGTGGTATTGGAAGCTAAATTAGGCGGACAAACTTTAAGAAGCGGTCAGCATATTCCAAAAGGTTCACGCATTGACCTGACTTTAGGCAACGGTGTTGGCGCCAGCGAGGTGGAGATACCTGATCTGACCAATCAAGATTTGGATGCTGTACGCTTTGTATTGAAAAACGCTAACCTGGGTATTGGCACTATTACTTACGAAGGCCCGATTACCGATTCAAGCAATGTTGTGGTGATAAGCCAGTTCCCGATGAAGACGGATTCGGCGAGCAAGGTAAGCATCGGCACAAAAATCAATTTAACCGTTACTCAGGCTAAAAAGTAATGCAGCAAATTGATGCACAAAGCTTTAAAAGCAGGTTGCAAAGCGGCGAACCGCTGAACGTGCTTGATGTGCGCGAAGAAATTGAATATCATACCTACAATATAGGCGGCAGAAACATTCCGCTATCTAAACTAACTGAAAAACTTAGCCTCGTGCATCCTAACAAAACCGACGAAATTATTGTTGTATGCAAAGCCGGCCTGCGCAGCCAAACGGCGCAAACAATTTTAATACAAAACGGCTTTACAAACGTTACAAACTTAACCGGCGGATTGTTAGCATTGCAGAAATTGCAGGCATAAACATTACAACAACATGGCTACACAACAAACATCATCGGGCGGAGTTTTTAAGAAATTTATCATCACCCTGATAGTTATAATAGTATTAGGCTTGGGCGGTACCGCTATATTTTATTATATGCGATATTTCGGCCCGCAGGTTACCGGCAACCAGGAATACCTGTACATTCGCACCGGCTCAACTTTCAACGACGTTTACAAAACCATTCGGGACGAAAAAATTGTGCGCGATACGGCTACCTTTTCATGGGCAGCCCGTCAAATGAAATATGTGGGCCATGTTAAGCCCGGCAGATATAAATTGACGGATGGCATGAGCAACCGCAAATTTATCCGTATGCTGCAATTGGGCGAGCAGGACCCGGTTGATCTGTCGTTCCACGTATTCAGAACCAAAGAGCAATTTGCCGGCTTCGTAAGTAAAAAAATGGAGGTCGACTCATTAAGCTTGCTTCGTTATCTGGACTCGACCGATTATGTAAAGCAGTTTGGCCTGGATACCAATAATGCCTTTGTAATGATTATGCCTGACTCATACAAACTGGACTGGAACTTATCGGCCGATAAATTCTATCATCGCATGTATAAACACTACGAGGCCTTCTGGACTAGTGAGCGCAAACAACAAGCTGCAGCGGCTGGTCTTACCGTCCCACAAGTATCTATCTTAGCTTCAATTGTTGATGCCGAGGCTGTTTATGACGATGAAATGCCAACTATAGCAGGTTTATACCTGAACAGGTTGCACAAAGGCATGAAACTGGAATCAGACCCTACCATCATCTTCGCGATGCATGATTTTACCATCCACCGTGTTTTGAATAAATACCTGGCGGTTGCATCGCCTTATAATACCTACGTACATACTGGTTTGCCTCCGGGCCCGGTGATGATGCCATCGGTAGCTGCGGTTAAAGCGGTATTGAACTATCAGAAAAACGACTATCTGTACATGGTGGCTAAAGAAGATTTTTCAAACAGACACAACTTTGCCAAAACTCAGGCAGAACATAATATCAATGCGGCCAAATTCCGCAAAGCGCTTACCGAACACCACATCATGAAATAATGTTCGAAAACTCGACCAAAATAAGGGTTCGTTACGGCGAAACCGACCAAATGGGTTACATGTACTATGGCAACTATGCCGAGTTTTATGAAGTGGGCCGTGTTGAAATGCTGCGTAGCCTGGGTCTCACCTACCGTGGCATGGAAGAGTCGGGCATTATGATGCCGGTATTGGAGATGAAATGCAAATACCTGAAACCGGCGCGCTACGACGAAGAGATCACCGTAAAAGTGATCATGGATAAAATGCCCGGCGTAAAGATCCATTTCAGGTATGAACTGTTTAATGAGAAAGAAGAGCTCATCCACCAGGGAGAAACGCTGCTGGTATTTGTAAACATGGCCACCAATCGCCCATGCCTGCCGTCGGCAGACTTTCTGGAAAAACTAAAGCCATTTTTTCAGTAAATTAGCTTTAAATGAGATGGCTGCACCGCACACTGTTGCACATTAACCCTTATCGTTCCATTATAAAATGGGCGCGATCTATCGTGCTGCCCGGTTTCGGTAACCTGTCCATCTATGCGGTAATAGTATCATTACTGAACGAGATTCTGGAAGATTCGTTACTTAACAAAGCATCGGCATTAGCCTACAACTTCTTGCTGGCGCTTTTTCCGGGTACGCTGTTTTTATTTACGCTGATTGCTTATATACCCGGCGATAAATTTCAGGAGAAGTTGTTGGAGCTTATTCACACCATACTCCCCACCTACGCCTACCTGGCTTTTGAGACTACCATCGAGGACATTGTTAAGCACCAAAACGCAGGCTTACTGTCATTGGGTTTCGTGACTGCCTTGTACTTCGCCACAAACGGCGTTAGCAACCTTATGCGGGCGTTTAATAACTCGTCATTACAATTAGAGAAGCGTACCTGGCTAAAGCGCCGTGTTATAGCTATGCTGCTTACCGTGGTGATCAGTATTGCACTTATTATTGCCATAGCTGTGATGATAGCCGGCGAAAGTGCCATAGGTTACCTGCAATCGCACATTGCCAGCAAAAGCCATTTATGGATCTATATTTTGTTGCTATCGCGATGGATTATTATCATTACTATATTCTTTTTTACCATATCGCTGCTTTACAGGTACGGACCGTCGCATAAACTGAAGTGGCCCTTCCTGAGCCCGGGCTCCATCCTGGCTACGGGACTTGCTATTTTAACATCGCTCGGATTTACTTACTACATTAATCATTTTGCGTCGTACAATAAATTATACGGCTCCATCGGTACGGTGATCGTGGTGATGTTATGGCTGTTTCTAAACTCTGCAATTTTGCTAATTGGTTTCGAGTTGAACGCAAGTATTGACCTTTCTAAGCGGAATATTAAAGTGGTAAAACCTAAATTTAACAGCTTTAAGACCGAAAAATTGATAAAATAGAAAAATAAGCGACCTCACTTTCAAACACTTACCCGTATTTTAAAGAATTGTTAAAAAAAATGAAATTCCGATTTGCCAATTCGGGCCGGATTTGTACTTTTGTCCCCGGAGAGATGGCAGAGTGGTCGATTGCGGCGGTCTTGAAAACCGTTGACTGTCAAAGGTCCGGGGGTTCGAATCCCTCTCTCTCCGCAAGTTTTGATAACAAAATAAAATAAAAGCCTGCAAATCAAACGATTGCAGGCTTTTATTTTAAGGTCAAAAACTCATTTTATTCACCAATTCCCTACAAAAAAGGGCTTAATTCGGTGAGTAATTTTATGAAGCGTTCCTACTCACCGAATAACGCATAAGTTTCTGATAGCCAGCCTATTCAGAAATTAAACATCTTGATTAGCGGTAGTTGCAAAGCTAAATTTGTTTCACTTTTAATGTTAAAAAACATGAAAACTAATTTTAGCCTACTTTTCTATTTAAAAAAGCAAAAGAACTACAAAACCGGCCCTGCCGCTATCTACATGCGCATTACCGTTAACGGTAAGCGATCTGAAAATTCCACAGGCCGCGAATGTGAACCATCGCGCTGGAATGCCCATGCCGGCCGTGCCAACGGCACTAAAGAAGTAACAAGGTCGCTCAATGCCTATTTAGACGATCTGCAAAAAAAGGTTTATGAAGCCCATAGCCAATTGACCGAAGCAAATGAAATGATCACCGCGGAGAGTATCCGTAATAAGTTTTTGGGGAAAAGCGAACAACCACGATCTTTAATAGAAATCTTTAAAGACCACAATCATAAGGTAGGGGCCCTCGTGGGCAAGGAATATACTAAAGGTACATTAACTCGCTATCAGACAACCTTAAAACATACTTCGAATTTTCTTAAATGGAAATATAAGTTATCCGATATAGATATTAAAAAAATCGATCATGCCTTTTTGATGGATTTTGAATTTTACCTGCGCTCAGAACGTAAATGCGCTAACAATTCTGCAGTTAAATACGTTCGCAATTTCGGCAAGATCATCCGCATTTGTATCGCTAACCGCTGGCTAACCTACGATCCATTTTTAAATTATAAAAACAAGATCAAAACGGTTGAACGAGTTTTTCTAACTACCGAAGAGTTACAGGAAATGGCGGATAAGAATTTGGCAACTGACCGGTTGACACAGGTACGCGATATTTTTTTGTTCTGCTGTTTTACCGGACTAGCCTACGCAGATGTAAAGAACTTGCGTAAATGGGATATAGTAACAGGAATTGATGGTGAGAAATGGATCACCATTAAAAGGCAAAAGACCGATACGCCATCACGTATTCCCCTGCTGCCAGCCGCAACTTCCTTGATACAACGCTACGCCGAGCACCCACAATGTGAGAGCAGTGGCAGAGTGTTACCCGTATTAAGCAATCAGAAAATGAATGCCTATCTCAAAGAGATAGCTGATATATGCGCTATAAATAAGCCTATTACCTTTCATATCGCCCGCCATACATTTGCTACGACGGTGACGCTTTTGAACGGAGTGCCGATCGAAAGCGTTTCCAAAATGTTAGGCCATACCAATATCCAGACCACACAGCATTATGCTAAAATACTGGATATAAAGGTTGGCGCGGATATGGCCTTATTGAGAAAAAGGTATGCAAAACTTTAAGAGACAACCATCTTGTTTAGAGAAATCATTGATATTACCGTCAATGATTTCTCTAATATTGTTGTAAATATGTCCTGTGGATATAAATTGCTTACGGCACGCAACACATAAATTAATTGCTTACCAAAAATTGTCAAGGTGGATTAGCGGAATACGCTACGACCAATGCCTCTTCCGTATTGGCGCGGCTGTACCGCGGATCCTGGAATCGCCTTTGATGGTACAAATTGCAATGGTGGCAGTAGTCTACCTTTTTGCAGGGTCTTTCATCGGTTCTAATAAGCCATGGTAGGCTAATTATTGCATTAACTGATAATCTAATCAAAACAGCGGCGGTGCTAGCTTCTATAAAAAATCATTCTCAGTAAGTAGTTAATTTGCTTGATTTTATTCTCCGTTAAATATCTCAAAAGCGTATCTTTAGGTAGAAAGTCTGCGGATGTAACACTTTCAACGGCCTGTTCTTCGAGAAAAAAACATAAAATTGCGTAAATTCAACAAGCAGAAAGAAATAAAAAAAGAACAAAACAATATTTATGCCTTCTACTCTATTTTATAAGTGTATACCGTTCTGCCTAATTCGCCTGCCGCATCAATACCCTCTACCACTACACGATAGGTTCCAGGACCGTCTGCATTATAAAAGTCAAGAGTGGCTTTTCCTGATGCATCTGTATTCACATAGGGATTCCAATAAATAGTTGTTCGTGAATCGGGTTGTGTGTTATGTAGAGTGGGCCGGTCATAGCGCGGCGAGTAAAACTGTCGCACTTTATTATAGCCTTTAGGTGTAATGTTAACTATATTAGGATCGTAATGTTTACGCGTGGTAGCGGGCTTTGTAAGGATAAGTAAGAACCCGGCCGGCGGAGTACCAGGATCGCGCAAAAAATTAATCATAGCTTGATTATGATTTACAACTTCTATTTTCGCTATATCCTCAGGTTGAATGCCACCTTCTATGATGTCAGTAAATTCGTCTGAAGACAATTTTCTGCCATTAAGAATGGGAACGATGCCATTATCGACAGCCTGTGTTATATTGGATGCCATATTACTTGGTGGTCGCATATCTATCATTATATCACGCCCCTGTTTATCAGCCTCTATCCTAATACCAGAAAGCCTAGCTTGTAAAAACATCTTTAAAGTAGGATAGCGCTCCGGATCCGGAATGGTAAGTATGTGGTCTGCAGATTCATCATCTGGTAAACTAAACATGCCCTGCGGCGCTACTGTTTTGTCGTCTTTTTTTTGTTGGGTTGCTTTTATTTCTACCTGCTTCAATACATGCAATCCAGTTAAGTTCGCCGGAGTACCTGCTTGTTCCGCTTTTGCCAAATTTTGTTTAATTATAGCTATATCTGCAAAGTTTTGTTTAATGTTGATCTTGGATTTTGGGATGCTATCCAATGTAATAATGGCATTGCCACTATTTTCTTTTGTACGCGCCTGTATCGCAAATTTAGCGCTATCCGCAAACATTAGGTTTTCAAATTTAAATCTACCCTTGGCATCAGTAGTAGTGGCTTTATGGATATGCGCGTTTGTGGATACTAATAATATATTAGCGTCTGGCAAAATCCTATGTTGCAGATCTGTTACTCTGCCGGAAATAATTGTTCCAAGACCTTCTGCTTTAAAAGCCGGTTGGGTATTCACTATGCTATCCAGGCAGCGCCACTCGAACCTGCGGTAACCTTGCGTTAGCATTAAGTTGTCCAACGCTTTATTTACGTCGCTGGTATCTGCCATAAAATAATAATTGGGCTTTTCAATATACCCTTTGATGTCCGATTTCAAAAGGATATTAGAGAAAATTGTGCTTTCCGCATTTTCATCTGCCGGTACTTGATTTTCGTCTATAACTGCTACCGAAAAATTTGCTGCAATTGGAACGCCTTTGCTATCTTCTGCTTTTAAGGCTAGCTGCACATGCTCTTTTCCTTTGTATACAGCCTTTTCAGTTTTAATTCCTAAATGCATGTAATCGTTACTTTTAATAAATGCAACGCGTTCATTCAGCGCTTGGTTTTTAGTATCGAAAATAGTGAATTGCGCAACGCCACTTGGGAAGGAAATCTTATCCAGCCAAATCGATGTAATCGGCCCGTTGATATCGATTGGTGCTGCATAAAATACCTCGCCATTACTGTGTATAATAAGAGTGACAGTTGAGTGCTGTAAACTTGCTGAAGCTTGTATGCGTACAAGTAAGCTATCTTTAGCAGGTTGATAAACGCTCAACACATATCCTTCGCTCATTGCAGTAGGCAACTTAACCGTTTTAATGGTGCCATCGGTGAATTTAATATTGGCACTGTAAGTTTTCTCAGGAAGGGGCCTTAATAAAAAGCTACCCATACCGGCGTGCTGCGTAGACATGTGTGCTACCTCCTCGTTATCATTGTCAGTAACATTGCCATTGACAGCAATTCCCAAGCCATCGCTTCCTATTACTTTAAAACCAACTTTAGAAATTATTCCGTTAACCAGGTTGCCACTTTCTGGGAAAAATTGAACATCTGCTTGTTGCAAATCTGGTCGCGCTTCTTTTTTATTTTGTTCGGTTATGGGTTTACCTATTGTAAAAATGCGATCAAAGAAATAATCTTCGCCAACGTTGCGCATCCATTGTGTGTAGGCTCTGATGTGATAACTGCCTGCTTTAACATCCGCACCCAAAATTAAGTCACCTGCTACGGTTCCCGAATCTACGGGTAGCTTTAATGTTTTCACAAACTGGTTTTGCTCATTTATTAAATCGATATATACCGCGCCACTCAACGAAGATAACTGGTGCCTGCTGCCCGTAGTGAGATATCCTTTGAACCAAATGGTGTCACCGGTAATATAATAAGGCTTATTCATATGCAGATACACTTTTTCCTGTGGAATACTATCCGTCCATTTTCGAAGTAAAGCTAGCGGCGAATTTACTGCAATATTTTTGCGAGGAATTTGGGTGACCGGTGGTTGATATTCAACGGGCAATTGATCGCTAACCCGTGCCTTCGCCCAATAGCCTTGGATAAAAAAGTCACGATAATCTGTATAGCTGCCTTTTTTGTCGATAATCGACTGGTTAGTTGCAAGTCTTAACACCGATCCATTTGGATCCATGGCAATACCTTGTCGCAGATTTGATCTGTTTGAATTAAATCTAGCCGCCATGCTAGGATCATAAATCACATATAATTGCTGTCTGAATTTGAAAGATATGAAATTGGTATCGAGAGCTGTAATTAACGAGTCGAACGTCACCGGACGATCCCTTACGATCATCCGGTCAGGCAATTGCGTGGTCGTACCCTCAAATTTAAATGTTCCATAACCTTCCACTGATTTTGCGATAAAGCCATTCTCTAAAGTGTTATTATCATATACCGATCGTAAAAAATGCATGAATGAACCTCGATAGGTTGCCAATCGATTTTTAGCCCATTGCTTTTTTTGTTCATCGGTTCCTGGGAGTTCCTCAAAACTACACTCACCGTGATAAAGCGCTATATCGTCAACTGTGTTATATCCAAAATCTTTAAGCTGGTAGTGAATAAGATAGCCGAGCCGCCTATTTTCTATGATTAAAAAATCTTCCGCATCAGCCAATAATAATCCTTTTTTTGTGCTGAAATTTATCACTTTGGGGTTAGCAATAAAACATTGCTTAGCATTTTCTGATTCGCCTAAAAAATTTTTCTTAAACAATTTAAAGTTTTTGTCCCATGCGCTTTTCTTTCCTATTACTACTTCTTCAAGACGGATGGACTTTGCTATTAATTGTAATTCGATATTGATTGGGGAGCTTTTTACAATAATACTGCGTGTTTGTGGAGCGTATCCTATCATCTGCACTGAAAGCTGAAAAGTCCCTGATGGTAGGCTAACAAAATTAAACTTGCCGTTTTCATCAGTAGGCATCACACGTTGTGAGCCGCCAATAAAAACCGTTGCACCTTTAATCGGCTCGCCTTTTTCATCGGTTATGGTTCCGGAAACAGCATAACCAGATTGAGCAAACGTGCGGTTGACGATAAAAAAAAAGAAGATAAAGAATATTAATCTGTAAGAATTTCTCATAAGATATGGATAGGTCTAATCAAATATAATAATAACTCGATGGTTGTCAACAAAAAATTCTTAAAAAGAAACCAATTCCAACAGCTTGTTGTATGTGTCGACACGTTTTCTTAAAAGTCTATGTGTGACATACACACGAGATGAGATTCTTTGAAGTCACATTTTAAAAAAATCTTGAAATGGAATACCGATCAGAGAGTTTAAGTAAAAAAAAATTTGGTTTATTTAAACTTAACATATAAATTTATATCGCCTAATAAAATAATATCACATAACCTAATCTAAACCAAACCTATGTTATCGCTTACCTACACGCCATTTCAATATTTTTTTCCAATCAAGCATTTAAAGAAAAATAATCGTTCGTTCAGAATTTCTGAGCACTGCTTTTAATTTGATTTTTGGATAATTTTTCGATCCGTCGACTAACCATCTATTTATCTGTTAGAGAATGTCATGCTAAATCTAGCAGCCTTAACCTTGAAATAATAACCCTGATTTATACATTAACTTCACTAATAAAAAAACTTTATGAAAAGAAAATCCTTATTTATTGGCGCTTTTACCTTTGTATTAGCATTTACTATGGTATTGAGTGTGTATACCAGAGTTAAAGCAGATGACCCATCAAATTCATGTACAGTTATTGGACCAACGCAAGCGGGGGCTTGGCGGAATGCTACCCCCTATGAGGAAGACTGTATTAACTGTGAAAACGTTGGCGCACCTTATACGGTTAACATAGATGGCGTAGATTATACAGAACAAGATCGAGCATTTGTTACCAATCCTGTTTTTTTAAACGGATGCGAAAATTTTCCAAACTCTGCTTGCGTCCCTACTTCATTCAATCCTAGCCATGATGACGGTAGTCCTTGTAACAATATTTTAATACCTAGCACTGGAACTAACTGATAATTAACTTTCAGGGTTATTATTTAAGTCCCTTAGCCGCGTTGTTTAAAATATATTTACAATTAAGCTATAAGCTAAAGATAGGTAAAGAGACTTATCGTTGGCAATTAGTTTATTATTAAAAAATCTCTCGATTATGAGGAAATATCGCTTCAACTTAAAATATTTTTTCAAAAAGGGCATATTGATGATTGCTTTGATATTACAAGAGGCGATATTAAAAGCTCAGAATGTCGGGTATGTAGATTCATCTAATGTTCAAACAATTAGGATTAACCCCAAGGCGGCATTAACTCAACAGGTTGACTACGAGGATGTTATAAATGAATTAGAATATATACCATTAGAAACGACTAATAAATCTGCTTTTGGAACAATAGACCAGTTGGAAATTACTCCTGATTATTTTATTATTTTAGACAAATCCAGCACCTTTGTTAACTTTCACCCGAAGTCTTCTATTCTTATTTTTACTAAAGAAGGTAAGTTCCACGCTCGTATAGATCTGGAATGGGCAAGTGTTTTTGCTGTAGACCATAAATCTCATGAAATAGTCGCACCTGAAAATGGGGGAAGATTTTTATCGTACTTTGATTTCAATGGCAAATTAATAAGAAAAGTCGATCAACCTTTTTTATTTGATTCCTTCGTTTTTCTACCGGGAGATTTGATTGCTTACTTCAAAGGCTTTCGAACAGACCCTTATCAGAAGATAATATCCGTTACCGACCAACAAAAATTTTGTAACATATTGTTATGCAAGCCAAATTTTGAAATCAATAAAGTTTTTTTTCCTTTTGATACCACCGGCATTAAACTGGACCAACTTAGACAAGGGAATCTGCATTATTTCACGACATCAGGTTCAGAGATATTTGTAAGGCGACCTTACCAGTTCCATTTTTTTAACTTAGAAAAAGGGCAATTGATCGATAAATATCATTTCATTTTTCCTTTAGAGAATTCTTTACCATCAAATTTTTTAGCGGATAAAAAATTTAAAGGCAAATGGGTTCAACATTTAATAGAAGCTCCTGACGAGATTTTTGATATGTCTAATTTTTACAAGACACCCAATGCAATAGCATTTACATTATATAATAGCCGAATGATAAAATCTTTCTTTTATAACTTGAAAACAGGTGCGCTTACCAGTCTATCTTCGATAAAAACAGACTCAAAAAATGTTATAACCTCTTTCAACAGAGAAATTATTGGTAGCGATGGATCCTTTTTATTTAGCTGGTTAAAAGCAAATCAATTATTTGGTGGAAATAAAAGTTCACCAATAAACTACTACGGTAGTTCAAATCAAATACAGGAATTTTTTAAGAATGGAAAAATACGGGATAATCCTATTTTAATCAAATTTAAAGTAATTTGATTGATTTTGGCCCTTCTATAAAAATTCGGTTAGATTCAAAGCGCTGAATAATAATCAAATAATCTTAAACCTTTATAATTCTTAACTAATGCAAAATTTAAATTCCCGCTGTATATTAAACAGCCTTCCTTTATTTATTTGTTTATTTATTATTTTTTCTTGTAATTCCTCTAACAACTCTCAAAAGTACCAGCAAAAAGATTGGGGAAACAAAAAAAACTCGTTTAAACTTAGCCTTTCAGATATAGAGGGGGCCGAAAAATATGATTTAAATGACATTTTTGATTCGATTCATTACGTGCCGCTTCAGACAACTAAAGAGAGTACGTTTAGTAAAATTAACCAAATGGAGGTGACCGACAAGTATTTTATCATCTCTGACAGAGCAACGAATAGTATCTTGGTTTTTGGAAAAGATGGAACTTTTAAATTCAAATTGAAGAGTAATGATATTAGCGACTTTACTGTCGACGAAACTAAAGGTCACATTGTATTTCAAGACAAACATCTGCGTAAAGTTTATATCTATAATTTTAAAGGTCAGCTAGTTGATACGCATGCTCCAACATTTAACTATACTGGTCTCAGCTATCTTGATTCAAATAAGATTGCGTATTACCGTTATATGGTAGCTGATAATGATATTAAATTCCCTGCAGCTAATATCTTGATCGGTGATAGCAGTAATATTTTAAAACATACTTTCATTCCTTATGACACAACGGCAATAGTATACAGGGAAATGCGAAATTCAATAAAGCCGTTTTATAAAAGCAATCACGACGTTTACTTTCCACAGCCATATGATAACAAAATTTTTTATAATCTAAAAAACGATAATAAACCTGATTATTTTACAATCGATTTTCCCGAGAAATACACACTTCCCAATGATTTTTTGGTTAATGCTAAGTATTTAAATAAAAGATTACAGTATTTTAAAGACAACCCTTATCAAGCGTTCTTGATACAAAACTTATACATAGTAGATTCATTGATGACATTTGAAGTAACGTCAGAAAAATGGCGTGATATCTTTCTTTATGATTTAAGAAAGCAAAAGGCTATCTCTGTATTTAACCTTTTGAGCGGTCCTAAAAATACATGTTTGCCACAGGGACGACATTTTTTGGCCGCAGATGATAAATCTTTTTATCGTTCAACAACAGCAATAGAATTGTTTAATGCCAAGCAAGTGCAACAAGCTCATTTATACAGTCAATCGATGCCGAAAGAAATGAAGGTATTTTATCAAACCCAAAATAATTTAAGCAATCCAGTCGTTGTTCAGCTTTTCCCTAAAAAGAACCTAAACGGGTTAAAGAAAAAAGTGTGATTAAACTCTCAATTTTTCACTAGGCTGGATGAAAATGCCGTGCGGTATGTTCACTTAGATGAATTGCAATGGGACAGCTAAATTCTTTTAATATGATTTATAGATCAATTAATTAGGTAAAATATGAAATATGACCGTGTATTCAACAGTATCTTATTGGGTGTTCTAGTTTTATTACTATCGGTAATTATTTACCACCCAATAACATCACTTGGGTTTGCAAGTATGGATGATGACTGGATGCTTTTAGGATTTAAAATGGTTCATCCACCATCTTTCAACATAAGTTATTTATTCAAGCTATTTACGACGTTTAATTCTATACAATATTCGCCTGTTAATACGCTATACTACTATGCTATTTATTTAATAAACGGATATGACCCTTATTGGTATCACCTAGGCGGATGGCTGATTCATTTAATAAATACAGCACTTGTGTATCTTTTTATTAAACGAATACTTAATCTTTTCAATAATCCATCAGCTTCTATCATAGCTTGTATTTGTTGTGTGTTATGGGTTATTCACCCATTAAATGTAGAATCTGTAATTTGGATTTCATCTTCAAAGGTGCTATTGTACACCATGTTTATGTTAATAGCTTTGCTATCCATGTTAAGGTTTGCACTGACAAAAAATATAAGTTATTATTTAATAAGTCTGATATGTTTTATTGCCGCCTGCCTTTGCAAAGAGCAAGCCGTAGTATTTCCGGTAATAATGCTTACCTTTTTTCTGATCTTTTATTCTAGCAAAAGCGAATTATCTATCAAATATTGGTTGCTAGCCAGTATCCCGTTTTTTGCAATATCGATAGCAATGGGTGTGGTCACAATAGTGGCGCAGCAACAAGCTTATGGTCCATATGAACCTGCCTCATTGTATGGCTTTTTTGACCGGGTAATATTTTCCTTTTACTGTCTATGTTTTTATTTATTGAATGCTTTTTTACCCATCAGTTTACATTATCAATACAATTACCCGATTAAACCAAACGAAACGATTCCTATTATATATTATTCCTTCCCTATAGCTTTTTTGGTTATCATCGTCTTCTTTGGCTTTTTTATAAAAAAGCATTCTGCAAGGCATCTTTACTTTTTTTGGTTTCTATTTTTTCTGATAAATATATTTCTATGTATTCAAATTGTCCCAATGAGAAGGCCAGCAATCATGGCTGACCGATACATGTATTTTTCACTTATAGGTCTGTTGGTGCTATTAATATATTTTGTTAATGATTCATTGAAATCTTTAAAAAATAAAAATTATGAATTAGTAAAGAATATTGCATACGGATTCGGACTTATATATGCAACTTCTCTGATAATAATTAGTAGCCAAATGGCTATAAATTGGCAATCACATAATCTTATTATAAAATGAAATATTTCAAATCTTTAATGGCACTTTGTGTCATAGCTATAATCTCATCCATTATAATCCTTATCTTCATGCGAAAAGATACTAAAGGATTACCGTCGCCCATAACCGAAGACCCAGATACCAAAGCTTTAACTAATGCAAAAGCTATTTTCTGGGATAACTATGTGCCTTCTATTATCGAAGATGACTATAAACAATTATCTTCAAAAGCATCATTTAAAGACACGACCAACAAGGTTTATACGCTTACTGATATCATAGGAAAAAGATATAAATTGGTTGTAAGATATTCATTTATCGATTGTGATTTGTGTGTAAATGCGATTATGAAAGAAGTAAAGATCGCAGGCGATCAACAATCTATAAAGGATGTTATAGCCATAACAACCTCAGCATCCGATCGCGATTTTTTAATTAGGTCGAGAGAAAACCAGCGTCCAATAAAGGTATATAATGTAACTGACGGAAGTGCCGGATTAATCATGGAAAACAAGAACTTTCCGTTTATGTTCGTGCTAACCCCGGATGGCCGTGCGATAAAAATCTTCCCTCCGATGAAGGAGAACGTCGGACAAATTAAAGCGTACTTAACCAAGGTGCTGGATTTTGTGAATACGTGTAACAAAAATGCAGGGGTCTAATTCTGTCTTTTATTCGCTTTTACTTTGTTTGGCTTTAGTATTTTGTCAAACTTCTTTTGCGCAACAGATCGCCATTGGTCAGGGAAGTGTAAGTGGCCGAGTAAAAGACTCGGCCGATATGACTAATCTTCCGATGGCGACTATAGCAGTTTACGCGGTAAAGGATACGGCATTAATCAAATATCAGCTAAATGATCTGTATGGCAAATTCAGGATGGACGGATTACCCATGGATGTTGACTTGATGTTAATGGTAACCTATGTTGGTTATTCGCCTTTTTATAAAAAGATCAAGTTGATTTCAACTGAGAAGGAGATTGTTATATCGTCTATATTGCTATCAAGAAGCACAACGATGGTCAAGGAAGTGAAAGTGCGTATCCCCCCGATGGTTATGCGTGGTGACACATTGGAATTTAACGCAGATGCATTTAAAACCAATAAAAATGCGGTTATAGGCGATTTGATAAGAACATTGCCTGGTTTTATAGTCTGGGGAGACGGCAAAATTACCGTCAATGGAAAACCAGTCAGCAAAGTGCTTGTTGAAGGCAAGGAGTTTTTTGCCAATGACGTTAGAATATCTCTCAATAATATCCCCAAAACGGCAGTTGATAAGATCCAGGTTACGCCAGATAAAGATTTAGAGTCACAGTCATTGGGCGATACCAGTGTTAAAACCGTTAGCGTAAACATCGCCCTTAAAAAAAATCATAAATCTGGTTTTTTTGGAAAGATAGGCTTTGGTTATGGTACAGGGGGGCGACATGAAGCTGACATAATGCTTGCTACTTACTCCCCCAAAAACCAGTTAAGTGTCGTAGGTAATCTGAATAATACCAACCGAAACAATTTGAGCGTAAGTGATATGATGGTGGCAAGTTCCTATAAAACCGGATTATCAAAGAATTTGTTTCAATCGGATTTTGGACGCACAGGGATCGTAGATCAAAAGTCGATGGGAGTTATTGATAATACGGATTGGAACAAACGGTTAAAAACGAAAGTACAATATACATTAAATCAAACAAACAATAAGATTATTGGTAACAACATTTCCAGCACCTTGTTGATTGATAGTACGATCACTAGACGAGTATATAACTACAGGTTGAATTCACAAACAGCGAATATTTTTAATGGTTCTTTACAATATCGAGACTCCATTTTCAACAATATTATTGTGAATATGAACAACTCAGTTGCAACGTCGAATATTCAGACTTTAGATTCCGTTTCAAGCCGCTCAACCAATCATTTCTTAAACAAATCATTTAATAGTAGTCACGGAAAGACCAATAATAACAAAAGTATTTTAGGTGTAAGTTTCAAACACGTCGGCGATATAGGTAAGATGATGAGACCTTCAAAAGAAGACTTTGATATGCAATATGAGTTAAACGAGAGCAATTCCAATTCCGATATATTTAAAACCAGCTATTTTATTCCTCAAACACGGGGAAATACTGCTATTGACCGACAATATCAAAATAAACAAATTGATTACACCCACTATATCAATGCCGAATACAAAAGCCTCGCCAACTTTTTGAACTTAAATTGGCCTGGAGCTGAAATTGATTTTCAAAGTGAATTAAAATACAATAAAAGCACGGCAAATACTGATGTAAATGACTATAATACTGTTTCGTCAAACTATGACTTAAATAATAATTATCTGACTAACACCAATGGATTTAACGAACTGATTTTCAAACCAGCGTTAAAACTTCAAAAATTCTTTCTCAATGCGATCGCCGGCAGATATATAAAAAAAATTTCGTTATCGATATTGGCAAGAGAACAATATATTTCTCAAAATAATAGCTCAAACAAAGTATTTCGGAATATCAACTACAGCGATTCCAAATTTATTCCAGCAGCTAGTATCAGTTATACGAAACGAATTATCGGCGAAAATGCTCACCAGATCGGCATTAATTACAGTACCGAAAGTAATATTCCTACTATAACTCAGCTTGCACCATTTATTGACAGCACCCAGCAATATCAGTTTTATTTAGGAAATAAAAATTTGCGTGCTTTTTACAATCATAATTTGGAGCTTTTCTATAGTTGGAAGCAAGAGACCAGAAATGGAATAGATTTCAGAATATCGGTAAAAACTGGTGAAACAAAGAATTATATCTCTGATAGCAGTTTTTATAATAACAACGGCATAAGAGTTAGTTATCCGGTCAATGTAAATGGTTATAAATATACCGGTGGCGATCTAAAATTTACGAAACCTTTCATTATCAATAAAAATTTATTTACATATGCGTTTTCTGCGGAAGTCTTTCAAAGTTATACTCCTTTATATATAAATGGTGCGTTAAATCGTTCCGTTTCAGGCGAAGTTATTGGTAATTCAGAATTAGGATACACGGGTAGCAATTTATTGGCATGTTACCTTACACTAGGGTTAGATATCAATCATTCAAGATTAGCAGATAATAGTGAATCATTTAAAAACACCAATTGGGTTACGGGTATGCAGATCACTTTAGAGTGGCCTAGGAGATTTCATATATTCACTTCCTCAAACTTTAATTTTAACAAATATGATCATTTGGCAAGCACAGATTTAGTGATTTGGAATGCACTCATCAGCTATCGTCTTTCAAAAAAAGAACAATTTGAGATCAAATTGAGTGCAAACGATATTTTAAATCAAAGTGCGGCCATTAGAAACTTTGTTAATAATAACACACTGGTTTTTTCGAGAACCAATAATCTTCAACAATATTTCCTTCTCGGATTGTCCTACTATCCAAGATTCTTTGGAAAAGAAAAATGACAATTAAAACAACAGGAAGAATGAGCATCCTTATCATGTTTAAGCGAAATTTAATTCTTATTGTTGCTCTGATTGTATTTGGTCTCTCCGCTATCAACAATAAAGGTTTTTATCATCCTGACGAACATTACCAGATTGTCGAATTTGCAGAGTTTAAAAACGGAAATAATGGGCGTGCTGACATGGCTTGGGAATACCATGCCAAAATAAGACCAACCATTCAACCATTTATCTACTATGTATTGATTAGCGGTTTAAGATCGGTCAACATTACGGACCCTTATACTATTGCCGCGATCGCACGCCTAATGATTGGCTTGACAAGCCTAGTGATAATAACATTATTCATTAATGCTACCCTGCATTTAATCGACAAAGATCGCATCATCTATTATCAGTTGCTATCCTACTTTATTTGTTTTATTCCTTTTATCAGTGTTCGCTTCTCATCTGAAAGCTTTTCTGCGCTATCTTTTTTACTCGGTCTGATTTTGATATATAAACCGGTTACCAATAAAACCTATTTTCTACTTGGCATTTGCCTTGGCTTTAGCTTTTTATTCCGATTTCAAAGCGCATTTATGTCGACCGGACTATTACTCTGGCTGGTCTTCATAAATAAATGCAAGATATACGATTTAGCCAAAACTATAATGGGTATGCTATTAATCATCAATATTGGCGCTATGATCGACTATTGGTTTTATGGAGTATTTACCTATACTTTCATTAATTATTTTACCGCAAATGTGGTCAACGATATTGCGTCAAATTATGGAACCTACCCATGGTATCATTATTTTCAGGAATTATTTCATACCTGCTCAGCTCCTATAGCCATTACTTTAATTCTTTCCTCGATTATACTGTGGTTCTTTGATGCAAGAAATGTTTTGACTTGGGTGCTTATACCCTTCCTATTTATCCATTTTATCACTCCGCATAAAGAGTTGAGATTTCTTTTCCCTATTGGAAACCTTTATCCATTGATTATTATTTCCAGCATTCAGATACTTAGTAATTTTAATTTACTGAATAATTATTTTATTAAAGGCGTTGCGATCCTATTAGTTATAATTAATGCGATTGGATTATTACTCAACATGTTCTCTCCTGCGGATGAGGAAGGAAGAATTGGTATAACCCAATATATCCACCAAAAATATAGTAAAGAAAACGTCGTGCTTTATTACATTAACGAGATAAATCCCTACAAACCTATAACCCCAAATCAACGATTTTATTTAGACAGAAATGTAAAACAAAAAGAACTATCAGCCGAAGCTTTACCACTTAAAGCTTCGGATACTGTCGTCAGACTTTTAGTGATTCAAAAAAAATCTATTTATGAGAATCGAAAATTGCTTGCGCCGTTAAAATTACACTATTTAAGTTCGGGTGTACCTCTTTGGACTCAATGTTTCAAGCATTTGATCAATTTCCGGGACGAAGGAAACTCACTCGAATTATTTGAAGTACAAGTAACAAAATAGCAAAGCACATCTATGAATCAAAATAACAAAAAACTGATTAACATCGGGCTCATTTTCATTGTCGGCCTTTATTTATTCTATTTTATTTTTTGGTGGACTTTCAAACTCTCCATCATACCTGGCTTACATGGTGACGAAGCCTGGGTTGGTTTACAGGCGTTACATTTTAAAAGGGATCATTTAGATAGGCTGTCAGGTATGAATCATTATACCGGGATTCTTCAACCATATCTTTCTTCGGTCGTTTTTTCGTTGATCGGTGAAGGTGTATTTCAGCTTCGGGTTATTGGGCCGATTTTTAATTTCTTAGGACTTATTATCATTATCTTAATTTTTAGATCAACACGATACTATCACGCAACTGCCATTTTTTTACTCATCACCGGACAATCAGTATTATTACTTATTTCACCAAGAATCGCATGGGAGGTAAATTCGTTCACCCTGTTTTTTATAGCTTTGCTACTGCTTTCTCTTTACATGATTCAAGTAAAAAATCGTTTCATTGTTCAAAATATCGGTTATTTTTTATTTCTCATTACAAATATTATAGGGACCTATAATCATGTGATATTCTCCTGTATTTCGATGGCTGGATTAATGGGTTTAGTGATATGGAGCATACAGAACAAGTCTCTCCGACATAAGAACTTGCTTGTTCTAAGCTTAATAAATGCTTTCAATTTGGTGTTACTATTTTATATTATGCAACATGATACAGATCAGTTGCTATCGATCAGAGGGTATGTGACAGCTTTGATTTTTGCGCTAATCTTAGCTGAGATTTATTTTTTATTTTTTTTAATAAAGATTAGAATAAATGATGTACCATTTAAAATATCAAAAGTAATGACTATTGTTTTGTTTGTTGCATGTTTTAACAGCTTTGCCTACTTTCATGGTATTGCATTTTTTCAGCTCCTTACTAGCAGCAAAGTCTTACTACATTTTTTTTCCTATCAGACTAGCCTTTTTCAAAATATATTGTATCTGATTGGTGGTTGTACTTACCTTCTTGTTTTAATTTTATTTTTGGCCGAGGATATAACAACACCCACAAAGTCAATTTATTCGTGGGTCATTATTAGTTATCTGGGCCTGTTCAGTTTGTATACGATAAATTGCTCATTTAGATATTACCTGTCCATCTTTATTCTTTGCACGATCTATATTGCTTTTAAGTTCAATGAACGCGCGAAAGGACGATATCTTTTTCTAGGTTTGATGCTATTGTTAACTGTATGTGTTAATCAGAATTTGTTCGAAATTTTCATCGATGATAACAGGGCAATTACCCCTGTTTATTTTAATATGGGCAATGGGCAAATGGAAACCTCCGCCCATTTTCTACCTAACAAACCCGTAGTTGATTTTTTAATACAAAGAAGGGCATCAAAAGTCAGCTATGGATCAAATCAATTTTTTTTAAAGGAACCCGTAGATTTTTTTTATGCGATAAAACCCTGGCCAAAGTTGGCTAACAGTTCTGCTACTATAGATTATGATTTTCAAAACGCTGGCAGGTGTTACCGATTATTCTGAAACCAACATACAATTAGAAAATGTTCAATAAAAAAATTTTGTTGGCGGCCAGCTTTCATTTAATTTTTGCCGCTATACTATACTTGATGTTGTATCAATTTAACATCATTACCACTTTTCCAACGGAAAGTAATGTCCTAAATTGGGATGCTGAATGGTTCAATTCAATTAGATTAGGGGGGTATGAATTTAAAGCAAAAGAGATATGTAATCTCGCCTTCTTTCCACTTTTTCCGTATTTCTGGAAATGGACCTGGTTAAACGGAATAGGTATAAGTATTCTTAACTATGTGATCTTTATGTTCGCAATTGCCTATTTGTTGAAACATAAGGAACTGCATTATCTGTTTTTGCTATGTGTTTTTTCGACCGCGTCTTTTATATTTTTTGCTTTACCTTATTCAGAATCGCTTTTCTTTTTATTCTCAACGCTGATTCTTAGAGGGTATCAAGAAAACAAAAGGCTCAACTTAATTGCTGGTTTCTTTTTAGCTTCTCTAGTCCGTTCAGTAGCGATGATATTCGTTCCTGCGATACTTATTTGTACGCTTTTTTCTATAAAGTTGAACTTTAACAAACGAGTTTTATTCACTATGTTCTATAGTATCATGGCTTCTTTGTCAGGTTTGTTTATTTCTGCTTTTGTACAATATTGGCAAACACATACCTGGTTCTATTTTTTAACAGTACAGAAAATGTGGGGCAGAGAGTGGATGTCTCCCAGTTTTCCGCTAACTTCGACATATCCCGAGCGAACTCTGGGCCTTGATGGAGTCGCCTTCGTCGTTGGTATAGCTGCGATTTATTTTTGTTTTAAATACGCTTTTTTCTTTTCAAAAGCTCTGATTAGGAGAAGACAGATTGACTTTGTTATAGAACCAATGGTTTTTTTTTCTATGATTTTTTTGGCAGGTACTACACTACTGGATACTTGTTTCACATTCAAAATTGGTTTCTCATCCAATATATGGAGTATAAACAGACATATTCTGTGTAGTCCTTTTTACATTGCTTTTTTAATATGGCTTTACAAAAATTACCAGCCTAGCAAATTAGAAAAGATATTTTTTTCATCACTTATATTCTCTGGTATTTACCTTACAGGTGTTTATCAATACCCTAATTTGACCTTATATTACTTGCTTTTCTTTTTTGCTTTTTACTTATTTAAATATTGGCCTAGCTATAGCACCTATTTAGTGCTTTTCTTTTTTTTTAGTACGCTACTGCAATTACTATGTTACCAAGACTTTTTCCGCCATTTATGGATCGGGTAGTTGTTTATATACATTGTTGTTACAGTGCGGTGAGAAATGAAAATCATTCAATGAATCGCACAATAAATTTTTGCTGATTTTCCTAATGATGGACAGTCAACTTCAACCGCAATGGCAGAATCCGAGACACATAAAAAGGCGAAATTTTCATTGAGATTATGCTTTGTGAGAATTTATTTTAAGGATATCCCTAAATGCCTCTACTTCTTTTTTGAAGCATTACAACATTTGCATTACAAACCGTAGACCTCCTTGTCTGCCAAATGCGAATATCATATGACTACATTAGATTTAATTACAAAACAAGACCTCGAACAGTTCAAGACGGAACTATTCGCAGAATTAAAAAAGCTCGGCATTAACCCTACCGAGCAATCCGGTAAGCAATGGCTTAAAAGTGCAGAAGTCCGTAAGTTGCTGAAAATCTCTCCAGGCACTTTGCAGAATCTGCGTATCAACGGAACATTGTCCTATACAATGGTCGGCAGTATTCTGTATTACAAATACGAGGACATCCTAAAAATACTCGAAAATAATACCGTTAAAAACTAAGGCGATGAAATTAGCGATCCAAGCGGACCTGTTTCTCCGCAAGGCGGCAAACGATGATCGTTTGCTGCCATCCCATATCAGCCTCTATATGGCCATGTTTTATTGCAGCCCTGATAAGCCTGGCGATCATTTTCAGATCAGCCGTAAAAAGCTGATGCGCTTTTCGCGCATCAAGTCGATAGCAACCTATCATAAATGTATAAAAGAGCTCGTAGCCTATGGCTACGTTGATTATCAACCGAGCTATCATCCCTACCGGGCAAGTAGCGTTGCGCTGGTTAACTAGCATACGGGCGAAGTCGATATGCGGCTAAGAGCGTCCAATTTTTTCACAGAAAATTGGAGCGAGCGGGAATTGGGCAGTGGCCCAATTCGCTCGCCGTTTGCGCTGCAAACGGGGTTTTAAGCATTCTCCAGGAATGCTTTGGCCTGTTTAAATGATGTTCAAGCCTCTTTTCAGCATTCCCTACGGAATGCTGAAAGATAAAATATCAATTATGACAAAAGATAACGATAATAAGAGAACTGTTAAATATTCAGTAGCAACAGATATCAAATTACAGAAGCTTGCAGATGGAGCCGGGTGTTCAAAGCGAGAGTATTTTATGCTAATGGTCGAATATTTTTACCGCACGAAAAAAGATCCGAAAGACATCAGTGACGAACAATTAAAAAGAACACTTAGCAAAAATCACGATACCTATATCCGCTTTATCCGGGCACAGGAGGAAAAGATTTTGATACCGCTAAAAGTGGAATTTGACCGAATGGTTGCGTCACAGATCAAGATCATTGACAGCTTCAACAGCCAGGTATTGAAAGCCAACCGCGATATTTTATCCGGTCAGCAGTCTCAGACAATGCAAACGGAAAAGGCTTTGCGGCTGATTACCGAAAAATTGGATACAAAAGAAGGTCTGAAACAGAAGTTTTTATATGTATTGGATTACTTCTATAAGACATCCTTTAACGCATCCATAAGGGAAAAAGAGACGCTTCTGCAGGAAGCGATCAGTCACATTTCAAAGCTTTAAATTATGTTTATTCAGATCACCGATAGTGCCACGGCAAATAATAAAGGCAGCAGTTCGGGGCTTGTTCATTATCTCGATAAAGAGAACAGAATGAACACCCGCATGGAACCTGAACTATGGTTTAATCAGCACCGTGCGCAAATACCCTCGCATAAAGCGGAAAAGGCTATTGATAATAACATTGCCAAACTCAGTAAAACAGACGCTAAATTTTTCCTGATCAATATAAGTCCTAGCCAGAAAGAGCTCGCATGGTTAAAAGAGGAATATGATGAAGATGGCGCTAAAGATCAGTTGAAAGCCTATGCCGTTAAAATGATGGACGAATACGCTCGCAATTTTAAACGTGCCGGCGTTGACAGCAACAAAGACCTGCTTTGGTTTGGCAAGCTCGAAAACTTCAGGTATTACAGCCACAAAGACAACGAAGTAAAGCAAGGGTTACGTCAGCGCGGTGAACGCAAACCCGGCGAACAGATGCACATTCAGATCATTGTGAGCCGGAAAGATATTACCAATAAAATCAAACTTAGCCCGATGAATAACTCCAAAGGATTGAACGCCGAACATACGCGCCGAATGGGGCAATTTGACCGATCTGCTTTTAAACAATCCGGCGAACTTGTATTTGACGAACAATTCAAGTTTGACCGCAAACTGGATGAAACATTTGCGTATGCCAACGCACGCGCCAAAGGCTCATTAGAACAACGCATAGCCATGCAATCGGCCAGAAGAAAACAAGAATTTGCTTCGAAGAATGTAACCCTAAAAGTTAATTATACCCAATCAGGTAACTCCCTGACAAATATTTTAACAAAGCCAGGCCAGGAAGCCGCGCCGCAAATACCCGATAAGAAGCGAAAAAAAGGAAATAACGGACACGAACAAGACCAGGGACTGTCCTTCTAAATCAGATTAATATGCAAACAGGAGAAGATACACAAGGGCTTCGTAAGATTGTAGATTTTACACGTCTAATCAGCATTTTTATTTTAGCCATCCATTTTTACATCAGCTGTTACAGGGCATTTGAAAGCTGGCACTGGACAGCAGGTATTACAGACCGCATTGTCGGTAACATAGCTAGAACAGGATTATTTAACAATATCGTGAAACCAAAGCTGGCGGCTTTACTATGCCTTTCTATTTCACTCATTGGTGTCAAGGGCAGGAAAGATGAAAAAATCAATTATATAAGCATCATGGCCTATCTCCTTTGCGGCTTGCTACTTTATTGGATGAGTGTATTAAGTTTTTATTTACCAGCAAGCTTAAGCGTAATTGCTACCGTTTATATATTAATCACCGCAATAGGTTACCTACTCATCCTTCCAGGCGGAGCCTGGGTATCCCGAATCTTCAAAGACAAACTAAATAAGGATATATTCAATACCAATAATGAAAGCTTTCCCCAACAAGAACAACTACTGGAAAACGAATACTCCGTTAACCTGCCTGCCAAATACAACCTGAAGGGACAAATCAGAAACTCATGGATTAACTTCATCAATCCTTTTCGGGGGCTGTTGGTTGCAGGTACACCGGGAGCAGGGAAGAGTTATTTTGTCATTCGCCATATTATTGACCAGCATGTACGGAAAGGGTTTTCCATGCTCCTTTATGATTTCAAGTTCGATGATCTTTCGAAACTCGCTTATAACAAGTTGTTGGCCTACAAGGGAAACTACCCGGTTAAACCGTCATTCTATGTGATTAACTTTGATGATCTCAATCATACGCACCGTTGCAATCCACTTGACCCGAATGACATGCAGGATATTACCGACGCAGCAGAAGCAAGCCGTACGATTATGATGGGCTTAAACCGTGAGTGGATAAAGAAACAGGGCGATTTCTTTGTGGAAAGTCCAATTAATTTTTTGACCGCCCTGATCTGGTACTTACGAAAATATGAGGCCGGAAGATACTGCAGTCTACCGCATGTTATCGAACTGATGCAGACTGACTACGAAAAATTATTTGCCATTTTGCAGCAAGAAGAAGAAATACAGGCTTTAATCAATCCTTTTATTTTGGCTTATAAAAATAACGCTAAAGCACAATTGGAAGGTCAGATCGCCAGCGCCAAGATAGGTTTGTCCCGACTTTCATCACCTACCCTTTACTACGTCATGTCAGGCAACGATTTCACGCTTGACATAAATAATGTCAAAGCTCCAAAAGTGATTTGTTTAGGCAACAATCCGCAGAAAATGCAAACGTATGGTGCTGTTTTGTCTTTATATATCAGCAGGCTCATTAAATTGGTAAACAAAAAAGGCCAGTTAAAAAGCAGCCTGATATTTGACGAGTTCCCGACCATTTATTTTAACAATATTGACAGCCTGATTGCAACCGCACGCAGTAACAAGGTTGCAACGACCTTAGCGGTACAAGACTTCAGCCAGTTAACCAAAGATTATGGCACTGAACAGGCCGATGTGATAACCAGCATTGTTGGGAATGTGATTAGCGGCCAAGTTACCGGCGATACCGCGAAAAAGTTATCAGATAACTTTGGAAAGATCGTACAGGATAAGAACAGTCTAACGATTAACGCAGAAGGTACGTCTATTTCAAAGGCTACACATCTTGATTATGCTATTCCAGCAGCAAAGATTGCCGGGCTTTCATCCGGTGAGTTTGTCGGTATGGTTGCCGACAATCCCGATCAACGTATTCAATTAAAATTATTTCACAGCCAAATTCAAAATGACCACGAAGCAATAGCAAAAGAAGAAGCTGCATATAAGCCTATCCCGTTGATTAATTACGTGTCCCCAGAGGATGTAGAAGAAAATTATAAGGAGATCAAGCGAAACGTTGCGGCCCTCGTTAAATCAGAAATGGACAAGATTGAAGCACGAAAACCGAAGGAAGACGGTCAGCAAATCACTGAGACCTCAAATAAAAAAGAAAAGGAACCTCATGCGGCAGTAGTGTCAGAAGAATTGTCTAATCGCTTTATAGAGTCAGAACAGTCACAGAAAAATGTATCTAAGCAGAATGAACAAGGGGACAACAATAGAGCATTATCATATTAAATAAACATTCAAAACTCAAAAAGTCCAATTTAGGTAAGTTTGTGAACTGTATTACTGTTAACGAAATTAACTCTTATTGCTTAAAGTAAGTGAAATCTAATTTTCTATTCTATACTTAAAAAGAAGATTAAAAATTGTTGTTAATAACGGCAAAAAAGGGCGAGGTATTTGATCGCCCTTTTAAAAAACCGACAATTATTGTGTACTCAGTACAGGCGCTAACGGGAAATCTACTTTTACATTTGAAACCGCATAGAGTAAATTGCTTATTGTTCTGTCGCCGATCAGCATGATTACATCCACCAAGTTTTCTTTTGTAAAACCAGCGTTAAAGAATTCTTCCAAAAGCGCCGAATCAATATGGCCGCGAAGTTCAGTCAGTGATTTAGTTACCCGTGATAACATGTCAAGTTTGGAATCACCTAACTGATTGCCACTTCTTACGCTTATAATGTCCTCGTTGTTTAAACCGGCATGCTTGGCAATTACAGTGTGGGCACTTAAGCAATAATTGCAACTATTGATTTGGCTAACTACTAAATTGATTACTTCAGTCTCTGTTGCCGTCAATGATGTAGGTGCATTTTCAAGGTTGAGATAACTTTCCAAAGCATTTTCAGAATTGGCAAGAACTGTGTACAGATTTGGCACCATACCTAGTTGTGATTTCATTTTATCATACAAAGCCTGATTCTTTGGTGATACTTCATCTCTTGAAAGAATTTTAAAATGTTCCATAGTGTTTTTGGATCCTTAGTAGCCAAATTTTTAATTCCTTACAATGAAATTTAATTAAAGTTGTTCAACTCATTTGTTCTTACTGATTGTTTTGTCATTTCTGTAAGGTTTTATTTATTCTAACGACAAACCTTCAAATCAAAATCATGAAACGATTATTTTTAACAGCCATCATATCTATAGGTTTATTTACTCTTGGTGCTAAAGCCCAGTCAAATGCTGGCTTTGCTGTCGTAGAATTATTTACTTCTGAGGGTTGTTCGAGTTGTCCTCCGGCGGACGCACTTATTGCCAAGATTCAGCAAGAGAATGCAGGAAAACCAGTTTATATACTAGCCTTTCATGTTGATTACTGGGATCGCTTGGGCTGGAAAGATCGATTCAGCGATCACGTTTTTACAGAGCGTCAGCAGCAATATGCTACCTGGCTGCATTCAAACGAGGTTTATACTCCGCAAGCAATTATTAATGGTAAAACGGACTTTGTGGGTTCTGAGGCTGTAAAAATGCATAGTTTAATTGCACAAGAACTTCAGCGTTCTAATCAGGAAAGTATTTCGTTATCAGATCTTGTTATTGGCAAAGACAAAATTAATTTTAAATATAACGTAGTCTCTTCAAAGAGAACAAAGGTGGTGTTTGCGTTGGTACAGAAGAATGCTGTCAGCCAAGTGAAGTCCGGTGAAAACCGGGGCCGCACGTTAGCCCATGTACAAATAACGCGAAATCTTGCTTCTATCGATCTAAATAGTTCAAAAACGGGCACAATGCAGTTGGGACTACCTACGGGAACTGATGCTGGTCAATTTGAAGTTATAGCGTTTGTTCAAAATGCAAATAATGGAGCAATAACCGCTGCTAGCAAGCTAAGCACAAATATCTAATAGGCTATTTTAATATTCTTATATATCAATTCGTTTTAATGAAGCAGATTTTGTTGGTAGAAGATGATCCCCAGATCACTCAATTATTGCAACTCCATTATAAAGAGCCTAACTATCAATTAACAGCGACCGATAGTGGTAAAGACGGTTTGGAAAAAGCGCTACAGGGAACTTTCGATCTTATCATTTTGGATCTTACCTTACCGGATATCGACGGCATGGAAGTATGCAAAGGAATCAGGGACGATAAAATTTCAACAGCAGTTCTAATGCTTACATCAAAATCGGAGGAGATTGATAAGGTGCTGGCGCTTGAACTCGGCGCCGATGATTACGTGACCAAACCTTTTGGCATCCGTGAATTGTTGGCGCGCTCAAAGGCGCTGATCAGAAGAACGGAACAAGTCACGGCCCCAATTACGGAGGTAACCCACGAAATAAGCATAAAAGACCTTCAAATTGACTTGAATCTTAGAAAAGCTACATTGAAAGGCAATCGGATTGATCTTACACCAAAAGAGTTTGATTTATTGGTACTTTTAGCAAGTAATCCAGGCAAGGCTTTCACTCGACAGGAATTACTTGAGCAAGTTTGGGGTTATACATTTTCTGGTTACGAGCATACCGTTACGGCGCATATCAACCGCTTGAGAATAAAGATTGAAACCAACCTGGATCAACCTGAATATATACTAACCAGTTGGGGTATCGGCTATCGATTCATAGGATGAGAACAAGACCAAAAAGCATATTTTCCCGCATAGGTATTTTTATATTTTTAGTCATTACAGCATTGGGCGTTTCCTTCGTGTTGATCACTTATAATGCAACAAGTGATTATTACCAGGCAAGCCTCCAGTTGTTGAATAAAGACGAAGCCCCGCGCATTGCTGCTCTTACGCCGCTTTTTTCAAAACAGGGCATTGATCATCATAGAGCAGATTCTGTCTTTGATAATACAATGATCGTTAGTCCTAATACGGAGGTATATTTCCTGGATACACTTGGCAATGTCAAATATTATTATGCGCCGGATTCACTGATAAAAGAGCGGCAGGTACCTACAGACAAAATCAAGATCTACTTGAAAGACAATCTGCATTTGATCAGGAATATTGATCCCAGGGACCCCGAAACCCCGAAAATCTTCTCCGCAGCCCAGGTGAATATTGATCATCAGAAGATTGGATATATTTATATCATACTGGCTAGTAAAGAATACCGGAATGTGGCCGAATTCGTATTCAAATCCCAGGTTGGCGGTTGGGCCACTAAAGTGTTTTTCATGATTATTTTTGCCACAATCATTTTTAGCCTCTTGTACATCAGCAGACTGCAGCGAAGCTACAACAGGGTTATTCATGTGCTTGATCAATTTAAGAATGGCGATTTGAATGTTCGCTTCGACACGAAGGAAAACGACGAGTTTTTTCCAATTGCCGACGCATTCAATAAGATGGTAGCGATGTTGGGCGAAAACTTTCGCAGGCTCAAATTATTGGAGGAAGAACGGAGGGTTTTTCTAGCCAATATCTCACATGATCTGAGGACACCGCTTGCCGTAGCACGTGGATATACGGAAACCATGATAATTGAAAAGCCAACCACCCATAAAGAACAGGAAAGTCACCTGGAAATGGTTTTAAGTAAGATCATGCAGGTAGAAAAGCTCGTTTTACAGCTTTTCGAGCTTTCCAAAATGGAATCAGTGAATTTTATTCCGAATAAAGAACCTTTTATTTTCTCAGAGATATTGCAGGAGACGATCAAGGGCGCAGAATTCCAGGCAAAGCAAAAATCAATTGAGATACGCTGCGAAAACTGTGAAGATAATGCACTAATAGATGCGGATATCTCTATGATGGAAAGAGTTGTGCAAAATCTTTTGGAAAATGCGGTGAAGTACACCCATCCCGGTGGCTTTATCAAAATCAGGCTGCTGCGTGAACCGGGCTTGTTAACGCTTGAGTTGGAGAACAGCGGCGATCCATTACCTCCGACAATCTTCAATTGGGTAAATGATGCAACCGACGAAGATGCGATAAAAAGGCCAAAAGGGGCCGGATTAGGCCTTGCCTTAGTTAAACGCGTCCTTAAACTTCACGGCTTTAAATTCAAAGCAGACCTATCAGCAGAATCTGCTAATAGGCTCGTAATCAGCCTAGATAGTTATACTTATCCAGTTAAAAAGATAGGATAAACGGAGGATACGTTATACTTCTGTGAGAATTTGAAGGGGATCATGAGCGACCTTTGAAACATAAAGTTTTCAAAGAAACTCATGAAAAAAACCATCATAATTCACTTGAAAAAGATACCAGTTATAATATTGGTATTGTTTTGCCTGCTAACTGTTTCATCTTACGCAAGCCCTTCTTCACAAACAGACAGTATCAGTACTGCTGACATCCAGTTCACGCCCATCAACACGGATATCCCTACGGCCGATGTGAGTAAATCCATCGCTCCAGCTAAAGAAATCAATCCAGCGGTCGCCTCAGTAAAACCGGCAACCAATAGCAGCCAATCGTTAAGCCTTTGGACCATTTTTCTTGAAGGTTTCATCGGCGGGTTTGCGGCACTTCTATTACCATGTATCTTTCCTATGCTGCCATTTACGGTTAGCTTTTTTACCAAACGACATACGCAAGCAAGGAAGGGCATAATAGATGCCATTATTTATGGCCTATCCATTATCTTGATCTATGTGGGGCTAGGCATGCTGATCACCATCATTTTCGGTGCGGATGCATTGAATGCGCTGTCGACGAACGGAATATTCAATTTCTTTTTCTTTTTGTTATTGGTTGTATTCGCGGCATCATTCTTTGGGGCGTTCGAAATCACGTTACCCTATAAGTGGACCAATAAAGCAGAAGAAAACACCGACAGAAAAGGATTTGTTGGTATATTCTTTATGGCCGCCGCTCTTGCGTTGGTATCATTCAGTTGTACAGGCCCAATTATTGGTACCTTGTTAGTACAGGCTGCTACATCAGGCGCAAGGCTAGGCCCGGCCATCGGCATGCTTGGATTCTCGGTTGCGCTTTCATTGCCATTCGTATTATTTGCCATGTTCCCTTCATGGTTAAATAGCCTGCCGAAGTCGGGAGGCTGGTTAAATAGCGTAAAGGTGGTACTTGGATTTTTGGAACTGGCATTATCGCTTAAATTCCTGAGTAATGTAGACTTGACCTACCACTGGCATTGGTTTGACCGCGAAGTTTTCCTGGTGTTGTGGATCGTGATCGCCGGCCTAACAGGGTTCTACTTATTAGGTAAGCTAAAGTTCAGCCATGATTCGGACATAAGTTATATATCCGTACCTAGATTATTCCTTGCAATTGTCGCCCTTTCGTTTACCGTTTATATGGTGCCAGGGCTGTGGGGCGCTCCGCTAAAGTCTATATCAGCGTTTTTACCGCCTCAGGCATCACAGGATTTTGATCTGTATACGCCGACACTTTCAGGCGGCGGTTCAAATACTGTCGCTGTCGCACCTGCAGATCAGGCCGCGCACAAATATGCCGATCTGTTCGATAAGCCGTTAAACCTTAATCCATTTTTTGACTACAAAGAAGGGCTGGCTTACGCCAGGAAAGTTCATAAACCTATCATCATCGATTTTACTGGTCATGCCTGTGTGAACTGCCGAAAAATGGAAGCCAGCGTTTGGTCCGATAAAAAAGTATTGCCTTTACTGAAAGATAGCTACGTACTTATTCAGCTTTACGTGGATGACAAGACGGAACTACCTGCAAACGAGCAATACATAAGCAGCTTTAGCCATCGTAAGATCACTAACATCGGTGCATTGAACAGCGACATCCAGGCAACCCGCTTCAATACGAACTCACAGCCCTTTTATGTGCTGCTTAACCCGGCAACAGAAATGCCGATGGTAACACCTGAGGGTGCCGATTATAATCCTGACAGCTACTACAACTATCTGCAATCAGGCATCAATTCATTCAATAAAATTAACTAAGATGAAACGCAAGATCGTTATGGTAGCGCTAACATTGTTTACCACTGTACTGATTTCCTGTAAAGACACTGCAAGTTATACCATTGCAGGCACTATTGATCATGCAGCTAAACAGCCAATGGTATTTCTACAAAAGGCTGATAGCAGCGGCGAATACCAATCTTTAGACTCGGTAAAATTGTCTGCTGACGGTGTTTTCAAGTTTAAAAAAGAATCGCCATTCCCCGAGTTGTATCGTTTAAAGATTGATACGACACAAATTGACCTGGCAGTTCAAAATGGGGATATGATTGAGGTTAATGCTGATTTAGCAGACAATACTCACCATTATGCCGTCACCGGATCAGATGCTTCCAATGCTATTAAGCAGTTCAATGAGCTGGCTACAAAGTTTAACGAAATCAGCAATCGTATATCCGCAGATTTCGAAGTCAAATTGAAAGCGCATCCTGCGAGCGCAGACTCACTCACCAAAGTGTTGATGCCTGTTTATTCAAAAAATCAGGCTGATTTCAGCCATCAGGCTATAATGTTTATAAAAAATAACCAGCAGTCTCTGGCGGGCTTTTATGCCGCCAGCACTCTTGACCCTGTAAGGTTTGAAACGCCACTTATCAGCTATGCTGATGGGATAAATGGTGACTTGCTAAAAAATCCTTTGGTAAAAAAGTTTGTGAATACGATGGCAGCGGCAAAACCGCTTTCAGTTGGACATGATGCACCCAACTTTGCCATCAACGACAGTAATGGAAAGCCTTTAAAACTTTCTGATTATAAAGGTAAATGGATAATGATTGACTTTTGGGCGTCATGGTGCGTGCCCTGTCGCCAGGAAAACCCGAATGTGTTAAAACAATATCAGCGCTTTCACCAGAAAGGTCTTAATGTTTTGGGCATATCCCTGGATAAAGATAAAGCCGCATGGCAAAAAGCGGTTAGCGACGATCATCTTACCTGGACGCAGGCATCAGATCTAAATAGCTTTCAAGGCACTACCGAGCAGCTTTATCATATTGAGGCCATTCCTTCCAATTTCATTATTGATCCGCAGGGACAGATCGCTGCAAAAAATGTGAGGGGTACCGACCTGGAAGATTTTCTAAACAAAACACTTTGACAATATCAATAACAAAATAAACATCATGAAAAAGATCATTTTTTATATCCTGTTTTTCATTGCTTTAGCGGGTGCGGCGTTTGCCTCTCCAGTGATTAAAAATAATACAACAAAACTTAATAAAGCCAAGTTAGATACCGCAACATTTGCTACAGGATGTTTCTGGTGTGCTGAAGCGAAGTTTAAAGAATTGCGCGGCGTGGTTTCCGTAACCTCCGGCTTTTCAGGTGGTCACACTGTAAATCCGACCTACGAAGAAGTATGCACTGGCACAACCGGGCATGCAGAATCGGTAAATATCCTTTTCGATTCTAAACAGATAACATTTGATGAGTTGATAGAAGTATTTTTTATCGATCATGACCCAACCCAGTTAAATCGTCAGGGCAATGATGTCGGCACACAATACCGTTCTGCCATATTCTACCATAATGCGGCTCAAAAACAAAAGGCGGAATATTATATCAAAAAGGTAAACGATTCGCATGCTTACCCAAAACCTGTTGTAACTCAGGTAGTGCCATTTAAAGTATTCTACAAAGCTGAAGGGTATCATCAGAATTATTTCAGCAGGAACGGAAGTGTGCCTTACTGCAAATATGTAATCCAGCCAGAACTGGAGAAATTCAGGAAAGTATTTGCAAATAAATTAAAAACAAGAAATCAATAAACATCATGAAATCATTCGTCATAACAATTGTACTGCTACTTTACCTGGCAGGCGGCGCTTTTGCGCAGCATTTGAAATCCTCCAGCGGACATGAGAATAATCCCTATTACTCGAATACGGATACAAAAAAGTTAAATATCTCTAACGCCGAATGGAAAAAGATCCTGCCTGCGGATTTGTATGCCACGGCCCGTGAGGCAGCAACCGAGCGACCTTTCACAGGTAAGTATTGGAACGCTGATGCTAAAGGCACCTATTACTGCGCCGTTTGCGGTAATGAACTATTCAGGTCAAATGCAAAGTTTTCCAGTACCTGCGGCTGGCCAAGTTTTTTCGAGCCGACTCGAAAGAACAGCGTAATCTATAAAGAAGACCATTCGTTTGGAATGGACCGTACAGAAGTTCTCTGTGCCCGATGCGGCTCACATCTTGGCCACATCTTCGATGATGGGCCTGCGCCGACTTACAAACGGTATTGCATGAATTCAATATCACTTGACTTTCAACCGGATAAAAAATAATACAGTAAACGATTTAAAATTCAATCACGTGAAAAAAATACTATTAATCATCATAGCGGCATTCATAGGTACAAATGCCTTCTGCCAAATCGAAAAACCTGTAACCTGGTCATTCGCACTAAAAAAAGAGAAAAATAACCAAGCAGTAGTTTTACTAAAGGCCTCCATTCAAAGCAGTTGGCATATTTACTCGCTTGATCAAAAAGACGGCGGGCCGGTAAAAACAACCATTACCTTCTTGCCGGCAGCAGGTTACACCTTAATAGGAAGAAGTAGCCAGCCACAGCCCCAAACGAAGTTCGAAAAGGCCTTCAATATGAAGGTGTCTTACTTTGAAAACACGGTGGTCTTTCAGCAAAGAATTAAACTCAAACCAGGTAAAGGTACGCTGCACGGAAAGCTAGAATACATGACATGCAATAACCAAAAGTGCCTGCCACCTGAAGATCTGGATTTTACTATTAACCTTTAAAAGCAATGATACCAAATAACGAACATGTGCAGTGCCTGATCATCGGTTCGGGCCCTGCTGGATATACCGCCGCTATATACGCGGCTCGCGCTGACCTTAAACCTGTCCTATATACAGGTATCATAGAAGGCGGACAATTAACGCAGACAACGGAAGTTGAAAACTATCCCGGATATCCCGAAGGAATTCAAGGGCCAGCAATGATGCAGAATTTTAAAAAACAGGCGGAGCGACTCGGTGCAGACATCCGGTTTGGTTATGTTACCTTTGTCGATTTCTCATCATTGCCCCATAAAATAACAATAGACGACAGCAAGGTAATTACTGCCGACGCAGTGATCATTTCTACAGGAGCTTCCGCAAAATGGCTGGGACTTGAATCTGAGCAAAAGTACAATGGCTTTGGCGTATCGGCTTGTGCTGTTTGTGATGGTTTCTTCTTTAAAGGGCAAGATGTAGCCATTGTTGGCGCTGGCGATACAGCCGCCGAGGAAGCCACTTATCTGGCCAAACTTTGCCGAAAGGTTTACATGCTGGTGAGGCGCAATGAGTTCCGCGCATCAAAAGCGATGGCAAACCGTGTTTTAAACACCCCGAATATCGAACTATTGTATGATACCGAAACGGTTGAAATATTGGGAAATGGGTTAAATGTGACCGGCGTAAAAGTAATCAACAATAAAACGAATGTCGAAGAAGAGCTGGCTGTTACCGGTTTTTTTGTCGCCATAGGCCATCACCCAAACACCGACATATTTAGGGGCTGGATCGATATGGACGCGGTCGGTTACATCAAAACAAGGCCGGGCACAACACGGACAAATGTAGCGGGCGTATTCTGTTGTGGCGATGCGCAGGATCATATCTACCGCCAGGCGGTCACAGCAGCAGGCAGTGGTTGCATGGCGGCTATAGATGCCGAGCGTTACCTCGCCGCCAAAAACCACGTGGTAACCATTGATTCAATAACGGTTAATTAACAAAATATATCATTCCTAATCCAAACATGATGTTGCCGAATGAATTATCAGTTAATCCCCAAAAATGGGTCGATAAACATGCAGATTACCTCTATGCCTACGCCATTACCCGTATAAATGATGAAGAAGTGGTACGCGACCTCGTGCAGGAAACCTTCCTGGCCGCATTGGAAGCTTTACCGGAATTTGAAGGAAAAAGCACCGAAAGGACATGGTTAACAGCAATTTTAAAATATAAAATCATAGATACTTACCGCAAAAAATCAAGACAGGGTATCAAAGTGCCGCTCGGCATTAACGAAGAGCGGGTTGAATATTTTGATCCTGATTTGAATAATTGGAAAAAGGAGCACTGGCCAGCTCCATTTGGGGTTGAAGATCAGGATCCGCTGCATAATAAAGAATTAAACAATGTGCTGCAGGACTGTATGAAAAAACTACCTCCACTTTGGCTTACGATTTTCACAATGAAGCACATGGATGATTCATCGAAAGATGTTATCTGTGATGAGTTAAAATTATCAGAATCAAATTTCTGGGTAATCATTCACCGGGCAAAAGTAAGTTTGAGGTCTTGCCTTCAGAAGCGATGGTTTTGATCGTTCAATAGTCGATCGTAATTTTTTTTATTACCCTTGTAAGGAAACAAATTTTTTGGCGACTAAATTTAGTGAAACCCTGAACTATCAAGGGTAAAAATATCCATCTATTTATATACCAAATCTTTATGAATTTAAACGACAAAAAAGTACTGATAACAGGCGGGTCTAGCGGAATCGGTAGAGCCATTGTAGATGCACTTTATCAATCAGGCACAAGGAGTTTTGCAGTAGCAGGTCGGGACGAAGCAAAGTTAAATCAATTAGCAAAGGATTATCCCGAGGCCTCCTTTTTGTACCTGCATGGAAATGTGGGTAACCCAACTGATGTTATGGCCTTTATTAAAAAGGTTGACCAGGAATGGGCCAGCCTTGATATTTTGATCAACAACGCCGGTGTGGTGAGCGCGGGCCCGCTAGAAGATATTAGCGATGAAGACATTATTGCTCAAATTGACGTTAATCTTACGGGATTGATATTGTTGACCAAGCATGCTCTCCCACTACTCAAGAAAAGCACCGAAGCTGCAATCATTAATGTTTCGTCAGGACTAGGCGTAATAGGCCTGCCTTTTTACGCTACCTACGCGGCTGCTAAGGCAGGAACTGTAAATTTTTCTGAAGCGTTACGCAGAGAGCTCCGAGATTTCCCAATACATGTAATGACGGTTTACCCTACGGCCACAGATACACCAATGATGAAAACAGCCAACACAAGCAATATGGACACCCCGGAAGCTGTGGCTGAAAGCACTATCAAGGGTTTGTTGGCAGGTGAAATTGACGTTTTTCGCGGTGGGACTCAAATGCTGGAAAATCGGAAATTGAATTTTGACCATCCATTGGAGTATGACGAAAAGGTAAAGGGTATGTATTGGGCTATGAAAGAACGAGCATCCAAACATCGGTCAATGTAATTAAGTGCCATTTACTTTCACTTTAAAAGGGCCGATTCACGTGATAACACACGCATCGGCCCTTTTATCTATTAGAATTGCACAATATCTGTTCGCTGCGTTTGAGGTTGCAAAAATCCTCAATGCCGATTCTACCGTACAAATCTTAAGTCAGTTGACAGGTTTACATGATGTGACACCATTCAATTCTTATCTAATTTAGCAGCGATCTTCTGTTTCAATTGTTCCTTGAAGGCATCATCGAGTTTGACCTCATCTTTCTGTGTTTTAAAAAGCTGGCGCATCATACCATTGATCAGAACACTTTGCTGTTCATACACCCGGCAGATATAACAACCCGCTAAGTGAATTTGCAGTTCCATTTTTTCCCTGGCAGACAATTCAATTTCCTGCTTTTTTTCAATTAACAGTGTAGCCTTTCTACAATTATAAGCGATCCGTTCTTCCTCTGTTTTTAATTCCTTTTTCATCTTATATCCAATTCTTCTGTAAACAAGATCTCAGGTTGACTTTTGTACGGTGGATGATCACCCAATAATTGGCTGATGTAATCCTAAGCTTTTCGCAGATGAAACCGGTTTCTTCCTCGTCCAAATGTTTAAGTTTAAAAACAGCCATCCATAACGACGGAAGTTTAACCATACACCTTTGTAACACGTTCATAAATTCTTTATTGTTGAGCGGGTCGTGATCTTCAACCCCAAATGGAGCCGGCCAGTGCTCCTTTTTCCAATTATTCAGATCAGGGTCAAAAAACTCCGGCTCATCTTCTACTGAGCCAATATCTATATGGCCACTCAAAACATTGGCCTTTTTACGATAGGTGTCAACGATCTTATTTTTAAGGATTGCTGTTAACCACGTACGCTCCGAACTTTCCGCCCGATATAGATTTGCTTTTTCAAGGGCAGACAAAAATGTATCCTGTACGAGGTCCTGCGCCATAGTCTCGTCGTTTAACCTTTTAAAGGCGAAATTATACAGGTAATCGGCATATTCCTCTACCCATTTTGCTGGTTTCAGGCCATCGTAATTTTTATGTTCCTTTAAATTGTTTAATATAGGTTCATCATTCATGACGTCTAAATTCAATTTTATTGTTTTTCAAAAGACGGCAAAATTCGTTAAATCTTATCTTCATTTGATCGAAACTGCGGTTTTTAGCAGTGATTTAGCCTCAACGAAACCTTCGATTTTGGTGATGATTTTACCATCTTCATCAATAAAGAGCAATGTTGGATAACTATTGACATTGTATAACTCGGCGAACTTTTCCCCTTCACCTTTCTCTACGTCAATAGAAACATTTACAAAGTGTGAATTGAAATAAGCTGCTAATGCCTTATTCTTAAAAGTCGTCTTTTTAAGTTGCTGACATGGCGCGCACCATACCGCATAAGCATCTACAAAAACCGACTTATGTTGTTGCTTTGCCGTAGATAAAGCAGCGTTAAAAGAGTCATAAAATATAATACTACGCTTTTCAGTAGGCTGCTGAGCGTAGGTATGTGCGCTCAGCAGCAAGATCAAGGCGCATATAAGGCCTGAATTTTTACGATTAAAAATCATTATTAACCTTATTTAACAGGATTTTCTTGTTTCAATGCAGCGGCTACAGCCTGCAAAAGCGTTGGGCTGATACGCTGTTTAAAATCGGGATTGATATATTCAAATTGAATGGTGCCGCTTTTGTCTAAAATAAATACAGATGGTACCGGCAACAACTTGTCTACATTTTTTCCCGCCGAACCTTCAGCCAATATTTTGCTGTATGCGGCCGGTGCTTTAAATGCTATGCCAAACTGCTTTGATACCGCGAGATCAGCGTCTGAAAGCAAAGTATAAGACAGTTTGTGTTTGTCCATGCTTTTATTCAAGTTGTCGGGGCTATCGGTACTGATCGCAATTATTTGATAGCCCATTTTCACCAAGTCTGCTTGAATGCTTTGCACGCCTGCTAGTTCCTTATTGCAAAACGGGCACCAGCCACCACGATAGAAAAATAGAATTGTTGGCTTATCGGTAAGATGCGCATTAAGATCAAACGGTTTTCCGTTTGCGGCCGGAATGTTTACCGAAGGTATTTTTTCTCCGATTAATAGTGGGCTTATATCAGTAGATTGTTGCGGGTATTTTTGCATCGCCGTCGTATCCGATATTTTCAGGACGCTAGCTGAAGCGTTGTAAGCCGTAAAACAGAATAATCCTGCACTTAAAAGGGTTAAGAAAAATAATTTAACGTTAATCTGTAGTTTCATTTGAATTGGATGTTAGGGTTAAAAAGTGCCAGCAGAAAAATATCCGCTGGCGGGTTACTTTACATTTTGGTCGTGTCTTTTTTCATTTTAGACATCTTGCCAGATTTTTTGCTCATTTTCTTATGGCTCATTTTAGACATCTTCATGGTGTCTTTTTTCATTGGTGCCATTTTGTCTTGCGCGCTAGCGCTAAGTGATAGACAAATCACAGTAACCGCCATTAGCGACAGGGCTTTGAATTTTAATGTTTTCATCTTGATTTTTATAAGTTTAAGATTTCCTGTTTAGTAGGAACTTTTGTCAATACCTTACAACATTTAATTAGAATTTTTAAAGTTTCTTGTAAGGATGTTATAATGGTTACGACTAACTCATCACATTAAGTGGCGTAGACGCGGCTTAAACTCAACTTACTTATTAAAAAACATAAATTCATTATGGTAAAATTTTCATTATTAGTTAGACTTGAAGCAAAGCCCGGCAAGGAGCAGGAATTAAGTGATTTCCTTAAAAGCGCATTACCATTAGCCCAGCAAGAAACCGGAACGGTTAGCTGGTATGCCCTGCAAATTGGCGCTTCCACGTTCGGCATATTCGACACCTTTGAAACGGAAGCGGCGCGGGACGCTCACTTAAACGGGCCGATTGCCGCTGCATTGATGGCCAAAGCCCCGGAATTGCTATCGGCCAGCCCGATCATTGAGAAAGTCGATATACTAGCAGCGAAGTAATACAAAAGTGCGGTTAAGTCCGCACTTTTGTATCTGAGAAATTTATCAAACTGTTGGCGCAGCTGGAAAATCAACCGGCAATCCTGTAACACCGTGCAGATAATTACTGATTGTTTTATCTCCAATAACGATTATGATGTCTATCAAATTGGCTTCGCTATAGCCAGCAGATAATAGATGGTCTATGATTGCCTTATCGGGCTTTCCACGATTTATCACCGTTGCTTTAACAAATTTGGCCAATGCGTCGAGCTTGGTATCAAAATGAACATTCGCTTGGCGGATCTGTACAATTTGTTCCGGCGTGAAGCCCTGCAAACCTCCAACTACAGTATGGGCAGCAAGACAATATACACATTCATTAACCTGGCTTACGACCAGATTAATAACTTCTCGTTCTTTACTAGTTAATGTATTTCTCCTGTTTTGAAGGGTGAGATAATCGGCAAGAGCAGTTTCATTCTTAGCAAAGTAGGCGTACAGATTGGGAACCGTACCTAAACCTTTCTTAAGATTATCGAATATATGCTGATTGTTTTCTGAAACCTCAGCTTTTGTGGGAACAATAAAATTTGTCATATCTTAATATCAAAAAAATAAGGCTGCCTAAGCCGGCAGCCTATTATTAAATTACTTAAGTGTCACTTTGATAATGCCGGTAACTGGCGGCAATGTTGTAAAGGCGTTTGGATTTGGTACCGCGGTAATTGGCTGACTCTCTTTTAATGGAGTTCCTGCAAGATTAAACTGGGTAAGTCCCGCACCTGGGAATTGATTTACTGCAGTTCCATCATCGAACAATTTGATTGTGCCGGAAATATCGCCCTTTTGAGTGGCATCTACCCCGTTGTCGGCAGATGCAAAGAACCAATCATTTGAAAAACCATACATAGTAGCAACGGCCAAACGGTCACCTGTACTTACGTTAAGTTGCTGTGATACGATACCGCCTTGTTTACCGGCTATACTTGGCAGCAACACTTTGGTATTAGGTGCAGGTAAAACATACACAGCCTTAACTCCTTTAACTGTTTTTAAGTAAGCTGCCAACGTATCCGCATTACCCTTCTGAGCCAATGGAGTAAGACCCTTGCCAGCATCTAATTGGCCAGTGCTGTAAATTGGGTTATTGATGCCGTTATATACAACCACCAGAATTGGAGACAGGGGCGTAAAAATACCTGTTATAGATTTTGCATATGCACTTAAAGCTGTGTTGTCACCAGCTTCAGCAATATTGGTTAGACCATTTGCGGTGGGCTGACCAGCCGTATAAAGCGGATTTGGAGCCTGAAGAGTTCCTCCAACGATATAAGAGACACTCCAAACGCCAGGGCTAAGTGGAGTCTCGTTGGTTGTACCGCCGGAAGTATTTTGTAGAGTTAACGTGAAAGTGGAATTACCGTTGTATTTCAGCGTTGCTTTAACCAATTTAGATGCAGTTAGATAGGTATTTCCTTGAGCATCGGTGCCGGTTACTTCTGAAATATTTTTTGTCTCTGCGACACCGGGGTGTGTCACTGTTGCACCTGGTTTTTGATTAATCCGGGTACCGTTGTCCCAAAGCTTCACTTGTGCAGAAACATCACCTTCAATCGGGTTGCCGCTAGTATCATAAACCTGGATACCTGGGTTTTCCGGAGCAAAGAAAAGGTCATTTGAAGCGCCGTACATGGTCGCAAAAGATAACGCTTCGCCTTTAGCTGCTGAAAATGTGATCGTGGTTGATTGGCCCGGTTGGATTAAGGCTGGTGTCCCTGTACCCTGGAAAGTACCGGATTCTACCAAGGGCTGGGATTGCAGCACATTTTCCACTGTAATTTGTGCTTTGTTGTGACATGCCAGAGCCATTGTTATTGTCTTTTTTGCATGCCGCTAATGCTAATGGAGCTATTGCTGCCAATAAGATCGATTTGCGATTTTTTAGTAGATTCATGTTGTAAAAATTTTTCCGGTTTGTCGCCCGCCCGGAAAGTTTCTTACAATGCAATATCAAAAAACAGGAATACTGACATTGCCATGACTGTTTCTAAAGATTAACCAGCGTCTATTATTCATCCATATTTTTCAACGGTGGGTTACAGCCCACCGTTGAAACTTATATCATTGCCTACGTTTTATCGTCAATCGTTCAGACAACAAAGCATCCAAAGAATAGCGGCCCGCGCCGAGAAGCATTAATGCCAAAAGACCTGCGATATAAACTAAGTTTATTTCATATCCCGGCGGTCCGAATATGGGGCCTTGGGGTGTTAAACCTATAGTCTTCACCGCACTAAACCCGTAATGAATGTGAATGGTGAACATAGCCACTAGCATGGTTGCGATGAGGGGTAGCGCCATTACGCTGGTAAAAAGACCTGCCATAATCATTATTCCTCCAAAGACTTCTGTAAGAGTGGATATCCACGCCATAATGTGGGGAACAGGTACATTGAGTTGTGTTAGCAGATGCGAAAAAGCTTCAGGGCCACGCATGAGTTTTGCCCATCCATGAGCTAAAAATCCAAATCCGATTACAAGGCGTAAAAACAATGGCGCCCATTGCTGGTAATTTTTACCAGTTAAAGAAAAAATATTATTGTTCATTGTATTTAATTTATAGTTTGCTAAAAATCTCTCCAACCATGGCTAAGCCCACGGTGGTGGTTTTACTCATAACAATAGCTCATCAAATACGCATAATACAATTAAGCTTATAAATAGGAACTGTTTGCCGGCAAACAGGCGGGATAAATAGATATCGCCGGCATTTTAAGAAAGGCAGACCGGCTAGAATTGACAGACAGGTTAGAACTATACGAGGCCACACGTGCGGCTCCCAATCTTTATAGCGCTGTACTACTGCTGGAAAATTCAGGGCCATCGTCTTACAATTTTCCTGAGCACTTAACAGACGCATCCCCGATATTTTAGGTATCGGGCCTTTCGATTGAAAGACCATTGCAAATAACGTATTGCGCAAAGGGCAAAAGCCGAGCATAAGCAAAACCGCTATCATTGCAATGCCAATGAGCTTCCTGGTACCTGGTGTATGTTGCTTGCAATTTGTCATCCCGGATATAATTTTTCTATTTAGAAAAGATTGCGTTAGCCATCAGGATTGCCCCTAGCAGCAATAATACCAAATAACTATATTTAAAAAATTGGCTTCCATGCATTCGTGCATTGGCATATCTGCCAATAAGGATAGCGGGAACAAGCACTGGCAGTGCAAATGAAAAATAATGTAATAACTGCATCGTAAGCAAGCCGCTGAACCAATAGCCGATCATACCTGCCAAACTGGCGATCAGAAAATAAGCCTGCAATGTCGCCCGAAAATGTTGAGCAGTCCAGCCGCGTTTCGCGCCATATATCACAAGAGGCGGCCCGTTAATGCCATAAGCGCCGCCCAGGATACCGGATATTAGTCCGCAACCAAAAAGCCAACGCCAGTCATCCTGTTTAAGTTCTTCTAACCTTGTTCCGGTCAATAAGTAAATAGAAAAAAAGACAATAACGCTTCCTAAGATGATTTTCACCCATTGTTCATTTACATGCGTTAATAGCCATAAACCTAAGGGTATACCAATAATAGCATATACAATAAGCCCACCCGCGCTTTTAAAATGTATTTTTTTTCTGTCTTGAACAACCACAAAACCGGCAATGGTAACCGATATCATTACAGACAGTGGGACTGCAATTTCAAGAGGCATCAGTAATGCTAACAATGGTACAGCGATTAATGATTCACCAAAACCAAAAGTCGAACGAAACACGGTAGCGGCGAAGATGATGATATCTGCTTTTAAAATAAATGAATTAATTAAGATCACGGCTTACTTATATTTAATTGGTTGGATACTTAAATCGAATTCCTTTTTGATCACTGCTTGCGCATTACTTATTAGTGCCTTTTTCATATTTAAATATTGAACCACATAATAATAGACGGAATTCCTTAAAAATCCTTACAAACTTTTTATTTAAACATAACGTCACAAGGGGTTAATCTTAAATGACGATTCCTTGTAAGGATGTCAGTTAACCAACGACTAACAGACATGATTATAATCGTAAAGGTTAAGCCTGTTTATTTTAAACATAAATCTGTTAACTATGGAACAATATCGATTTAAAATTGAGATTCCAGAAAATGAACTGGTTGACCTTTGGTATCGCTTAACTCATGTTAAATGGCCATCAGATCTTGATAATGAGGACTGGAGCTATGGAGTTAACAGAAATTACTTGGAGGAATTGGTTCATTACTGGGTAAATGATTATGACTGGCGTCTTGTCGAGCATCGCATAAATCTTTACCCCCAGTATCGTATTCCGATCAATGGCGTCCCTGTCCATTTTATCTATCAGCAAGGAACCGGAGTAAACCGTGTCCCATTGATCCTTACTCATGGCTGGCCATGGTCGTTTTGGGATATGCATAAAATCATTGAGCCACTCACAAATCCGATAGCTTTTGGCGGCAGTGAAAACGATGCTTTCGACGTCATTATACCCTCCCTTCCTGGTTATGGCTTTTCGACTCCCGCGCCTCCTGGTATCAATTTCTGGAAAACCGCTGATTTATGGCATATTTTAATGACCGAGGTTTTAGGTTATGAAAAATATGCGGCGAGTGGAGGCGATTGGGGTGCTTTGATAAGTTCTCAACTTGGTCATAAGTATAGCAGCAGTTTGTATGGTATACATCTGATGCATACTATGGAGTTGGATCAGTTTAATAAAGAAAGGCCATGGGATGTGTTTGCAGGACATAAGACTACCGAAAATACGCCTATCCATATCCGAAAAGAGAGTTTGGAGCGCATGAAAATCTTTGTAAGTCATTACGCGGTACATATGCTTGATCCGCAGACAATAGCTTATGGTTTGCAGGATTCGCCGGTCGGCTTGTTGGCTTGGTTGCTTGAACGTTGGCGAAGCTGGTCTCAAAATAACGGTGATTTAGAATCGGTCTTTTCTAAAGAACACATGATTACTAATACAATGCTTTACTGGTTAACGGGTACTGTTGCGTCGTCTATGCGTTTTTATGCAGATGGCGCAAAGTATCCATGGCAACCTGAGCATAACCGAAGACCAATAGTTGAATCTCCAGCTGGCATTACTTTTTTAGGCGGAGAAAATCCGGCAGGCGTCTCGACAGACCAACGTATATATGCCTTCAAAAACAGCCCGAAATATCAGCTTTACAATGTCCATTATTTAAACGCTCATGAAAAAGGCGGTCATTTCGGATACTATGAAAGCCCGGCGGCAATCATTGATGATCTTAGATCTACATTTCGTGATTTACGTTAATAAATACATCTATAAATTAACTTATGAAAAAAGCCGAACCAACTGACAAAGCCCTGATTGTTGAAATTTTATGTTCCTCGTTTGAAAATAACCTAAGTGTGAACTATATCGTTAAGCAAGATGCTAATCGATGTAAACGAATTGCTGCCCTAATGGATTATTCCTTTGAGATGTGCAATCTGTTTGGAAACGTTTGGTTATCGGATGATCGAAAGGCATGTGCACTGGTACTTTATCCGCAGTTGAAAAAATCTACCCTAAAAGCTATCGTTCTTGATGTAAAGCTTATTCTGACCGCCATTGGGATTGGTGGCATCAAAAAGGCTCTCGACCGTGAAGCAAAAATCAAATTGAAACAGCCAAGAAAGGCAATGGCATATTTATGGTTTATCGGTGTTGATCCGGCTGCCCAGCACGAGGGCGTCGGGAGTAAACTGCTGCAAGAGGTAATAAACGAAGCGTCAAACAAACAACTACCAGTCTATCTGGAAACGTCTACGGTTAAAAATTTGCCGTGGTATGAGCGTTTCGGGCTCAAAATATATGATCAATTGGATTTAAGCTATACACTCTACTTTCTGGCCAATCTTTAAAATAAGTTTCAACCTTAACCTGCCTTATTACATCTGTCCATGCTTGTTTTCCATACGCAAATTCATATCGTTACCTTTATTTTTATTGTACTGGAAACGATCATGTTTGTCTTCCAGTTCTTTTATTACCTGTTTAGGCCGGAAGACAAATCGCGGTTGTATTATCTCATTTTACTTTTGTTGCTGCTGTTTTATAATATTACTGGTGGTCTGTTTCCCGATCCCAATATCGCTATACCACTGTCGATACAAGAAATGGTTGCTTATGGTAGCGGCTTCTTGATGGCATCTTACTTTCCGCTATATTTTTATAAAGCTTTTGATCTAAAATCATTACGCTGGCATGCGTTTTATGGTGTGCCCCTATTTCTGATACTACCCTATGTAATTTTTTTCGTCATTGATTATACAATACATGGCAATCTTGATAAGGATTTAAAATATGGCATGATCGCGCCATTTATTTACGCGCTTGTCTTGCTTTGGGTAATGTTCCGGGCAATTCGCAAACAGCATCAGACTGACCGTGATCAAAAGCAATATCTTGAGGAAATTGCCATGTACATTGCCATCAGTCCCTGGGCGGCTTTGGCACTATTTGGATTTGTTGAGCAGAGTCAGTTGGTGGAAGTGCTTTGTACGAATACAGGCATCATTGCGATAACCAGCCTGTTCATCTGGAAGTCTATTCAGAAGGCGCGCATGGAATACCGTCGTATATTGAAATTGCAACTGGATGGTAGCGACGGCGAAATTCTGAACGAAAATATCAAACGCTACAGCCTGACAAAAATGGAAGCGACGATTGTAGAATTATTGCTGAAGGGATTAAGTAATAAAGAGATAGCCGATCAACTGCATATATCGAAAGAAACGGTAAAAAAACACGTCTACAACATCTTTAGAAAAACTAAAGTTAAAAACCGGAACGCGCTTTTTATCAAGCTCCAAAATCTACACTTTAATGTGTTTTGGGCTCTTTTCTTATGAAATTACCACTTTTTTGGTAGTCGTTTGAGCGCAAAACACAACTTTTTTGGTATTTCCTGTAATATTTATAGGCCATAGCTTTGGGTCATAAACCAATGGAAAAGCTTATGGGAAAAGTTTACGCATTTCCTGCCTAAGTGCAAGTTGTCGCCAGTGAACCGGCTCGGCAGGACTTACTTAAATACTTCTAAATTATGTTACAGGAACACGTATCCCGGCTGCAAAGGCAGTTGGTAGCAGACTTGGAACAACTATCATTTAGTTCCAATCAGCCGCTTGACAAATTAACCGGCGCTTTAAGGCTCATCCGCCAATCGCTTAACAAATTAAAGGAGGACATGGAAGCACACCCATTTAAGAGTGCGCAGGAACAGATCGACTTCTTTAAGTATGTTAAGCCATCCTTTTATCAATGGCAGATATATTACACCGAGTTATATACCATTGAAACCGGATTTCCATTAGGAGATACGGAAAAACAAATAGCTTACCTGGCCCAGGAACTGCGTTATATCGAACGGTTCTTTCAGCAGTACGCTTTCTTATATCAATACTTTAAACTGGATGCCAATGAACTGGATAATCTCTACTTTATACGCGGTGAAGAAATTCAAAGCGTACTTATTCCTAACGTGCCTGATGTAAATCCAGGCTTCGCTACGAGCGGCGATTACCTGTTTTCTAAGTTCATGGCCTTTGAAAAGTTAAGGGAGTGGCTCATCGAAAAAATGTTATACCTGAAAGGTAATCCAGCAAGTCCTTTGCAACTTAACAGTGAGCCAGATGACCTGAAATGGACTGGCGATACCATCAATTTAGCAGAGATCGGCATCGGCATTTACCAGACGAAACAGATGAATAATGGGACGGCAACACTGGCTCAGATATTCCGCTGGCTGGAAGAAAAATTGCAGGTCAAGATCGGTGTCCCATCAAAACGCCTCTCCGAATTGCGCCGTAGAAAAAGACTCAGCCGGACGCAATACCTCGATGAAATGAAAGAAATCATTATTCAGAAACTGGATAAGGAGGACGAGTTTGACCCCAAAAGGTAAATTACCGGCTCACCTGCCGATTTATGATAAAAACAAGAAGTTGATTAATAATCATTTAGCGTTTATTTCAGGGATATTCCTCATTGCCTCAAATCCCGGTTTGCAGCCTTTGAAAATTTGCTTTTGAAAAACCTGCCGCAATGGAGCGGCAGGCAAAAGCAAATCAATATGTTATTACAACATTTCACATGGCAGCAATTCTTAGTTGCCGCGACTATCCTCACCGCAGTCTGGTATGTCGCCATTATCCTGATCTTTTACAGGCAAAAGCTACAGGACTTACTGAACGGTAAACGGCAACGAGGTTCGGCACCGGAACGCCTGAAACATGCTTGGGAAGAAGACTATGAGGAAGAGCCGGAAGCGGAAACTGATGATCTCATCGGTGAAACCGCATTACCCGAAGGCATGTCAAAAGTCAGCATGAGCATGTTTGACTTTGCCCCCCGTGTCAATGAGCCGGAAGCGGATGCCCATTTTGAGGCCGCTAACCAAGAGCGGGTAAACGAGCCGCAGGCAACGTCCGATGACGAAGACGCTGGCCGGGAAAGACAGCAGCGCATTGTACCCGATGCGATGGAAGAACTCAAAAGTATCTTTTATATCCTTGAAAGGGACAAGGGCGGTAAAGAGCATTTCCTTTCGCTGTTCGGGCTCGTCAAGAACAAGTACGCCGCGCTTCGTGACACCCCAAGCGCCCGCGCATTGAACGAGTTCATCCGGGAGAATGCCCTTTTCCCGATCTCGGACGAAGAACTAATTAACCTCTGGAAATAACCCTAATAATTTAAACTCATGAAATTATTCATCAATTCCGTTCATCAATATTTCAAAGCCTGGATAAATGCCTATCGCAGTTTAGCCGGTGAAAAGAAACGCATTGCGCTCACAAAGACGCTGATGTTTATGTGCGCGATGCTAACCATTAACTACTGCTTCGCACAGGATGGTAATTCCGGCATCAACTCGGCAACAACACAGGTTAAAAGCTATTTCGACAGCGGCTGTAACCTGATGTACGCCATCGGTGCGGTTGTCGGCATTATCGGTGCGATCAAAGTGTTCAACAAATGGAATGCAGGTGAACCGGATACCAATAAGGTTGCCGCCGCGTGGTTCGGCTCGTGCGTGTTTCTGGTCGTGGTCGCCACCGTACTTAAATCATTCTTTGGCTTATAAATTAAAAAACAATGTCAGTCTATCAGATCAATAAAGGGGTGTCGAAACCCATCGTTTTCAAAGGCTTGAAAGCACAATACATTGCTTACCTGGCTATCGGCCTCGTAACGCTGCTGATCGGGTTTGCCATCATGTATATCTGCGGGTTAAGCCTTTGGGTCATTCTTCCCCTAATCGTCGGTTTGGGTTCTGCATTGTTCTTTACCGTTTTCCGGTTAAGCCACAGGTTTGGCGAACATGGTTTATCCAAACATTTTGCCAAGCGGCAGATGCCGGAACATCTCATTTTCCGCTCACGGCAGGTATTTATCCAACTAAAAACAGTAAATCATGGGAATTGATATAGAAAAAATATTGCCGCTGACCAAAGTGGAAAACGGCACCATCTTATCGGCGCACGGTGACATCACTATAGGTTATCAGGTGATACTGCCGGAGATATTCACACTGGCCGACCGCGACTATGAAGCCTATCATCAGGCGTGGGTAAAAGCAATACGCCTGCTTCCGCAAGGCAGCATCTTTCATAAACAGGATTGGTTCACTGAAAGCGGTTTCAAGGCCGATTTTGAAAAGGCCGGAAAAAGCTTCCTGTCACGTTCCAGCGAACGCTTTTTTAACGAACGCGAATGTTTGGCTCATTACTGCTATATATTCCTGACCCAAAAACCAAAGGACAGGAAATTAGGTTCATCGGTGTACAGCAACCTGCTTCGTAAAAGCATTGTACCTCAGCACACCATTAGCCCCGTACTTTTCAAAGATTTTCTGGATAGTGCAGGCCAGTTTGAGCGCATACTGACAGATAGCGGCTTTGTAACGCTCAGCAGGTTAAATGACGATGATCTTGCCGGAACGACGGAAAAGGCGGGAATGATCGAACGCTATTGCTTTCTGTCTACGCCGGAGAAGCAACCGCTTATTCAGGACATTCATATCAAAGACGAGATCAGGATTGGCAGCAACCATTGTGAGCTTTATACGCTGTCCGACGGGGAAGATTTGCCGGCACTATGCGGCAGCCGTATCAATTACGATAAGTACAGCACCGACCGCACCAAATTCAGTATCGGCTTTGCCTCACCGTTGGGCCAATTGCTCAATTGCAACCATATTTTAAACCAATATGTATTTATTGAGGACAGCCAAAAGGTTATTAAGCGTCTGGAAGCAAAGAAACTGCGCCTGCAGTCTTTATCCGGTTACTCCCGCGAGAATGCGATTAGCCGGGATGCGGTGAACGACTTTCTGAACGAGGCTATCGGACAACAGCGATTACCCGTAAAAGCACACTTTAATGTACTGGCATGGTCGGATGATGAAGCCAAACTGAAAGACCTCAAAAATCTGGTTAGCTCGGCAATGGCCCAAATGGATGCCACCGCTAAAAAGGAAACTGACGGCGCACCGCAGATATGGTTTGCAGGCTTGCCGGGAAATGAAGCGGATTTTCCGATGAATGAAACGTTTGATACATTCGTTGAACAGGCAACCTGCTTCTTTAATCTGGAAACCAATTACCGCGACAGCGTTAGCCCATTTGGAATCCGTTTAGGCGACCGCTTAACCGGAAAGCCGGTTCATGTTGATATCAGCGACGAACCCATGCGTTTAGGCTGGACAACCAACCGGTCTAAATTTACATTGGGTCCATCAGGTTCCGGCAAAAGTTTCTGGACAAATCACCTCTTACGTTCCTACTATGAGCAAGGCGCGCATATCGTGATCATGGATATCGGCCACAGTTATCGCGGACTTTGTGAACTGGCAGGTGGCTATTATTTCACATATTCCGAAAACGACCCGATCAGATTTAATCCGTTCCATCTGGCCGATGGCGATACCCTCGACACCGAGAAAAAGGAAAGCATTAAAACGCTGCTCCTGGCGCTTTGGAAAAAGGATGATGAACCATACCGCAGGTCAGAATATGTGGCGATCTCTAACGCCCTGACCGGTTATTACAAACACCTGGAGCACTACCCTGACATCTTTCCGTGCTTCAACACATTTTATGAATACTTGATGGAAGAATATATGCAGGTATTGGAAGATGGGAAAGTAAAGGAGAAAGACTTTGACGTAGCAAACTTCCTCTATGTGCTTAACCCTTATTACCGGGGCGGCGAATTTGATTATTTGCTGAATGCGACCGAAAACCTCGACCTGCTGCACGAACGCTTCATTGTCTTTGAAATTGATGCTTGCAAAGACCACCCGATCTTATTCCCGGTCGTTACACTCATTATCATGGAAATGGTCATTTCCAAAATGCGAAAACTACCGGGCATACGTAAAGTTGTATTGATAGAGGAATGCTGGAAGGCCATTGCAAAAGAAGGAATGGCGGAATATATCCGCTACCTTTATAAGACGATGCGTAAGTTTTATGGTGAACCGATCGTTGTAACTCAAGAGGTTGAGGACATTAATGACAATCCTATTGTGAAACAGGCCATCATCAATAACAGTGATTGTAAGATATTGCTCGATCAGAGCAAGTATCAGAATAAGTTCGATGCGATACAGGAACTGTTAGGGCTAACAGATAAAGAAAAGGCGATGATACTTTCCATGAATAAGGCCAACGACCCGCGCCGGAAATATAAAGAAGTGTTTATCTCGTTGGGTCAATATTCTAAAGTTTACCGTGTAGAGGTTAGTCTGGAAGAATATCTAGCTTACACGACCGAGGAAAGCGAAAAAGTCAAAGTGCATCAATATGCCGCCAAATATGGCAGCATTCAAAAAGGTATTGCTATGCTGGCAATAGATATGCGAACTAAAAACTAAAGCTAATGAAAACAACAGTTAAGATCATGGCAGTTGCTTTACTTGCCGTAAGCGCCTGCCAAAATGCAACCCAATCAAAACAGGATTTTATTCCCGGCACCTACGTAAAAAGTGGCCAAACGGAATATGGTAACGCAAAGGACACTTTGGTGATCAAACATCTCGATGGGCCAAATTATCATATTAATTTCAGAACCACCTATCAGGCCATACGTGGGGGAAAGCCTTTACCCGTTCATCACAAGAGCGACACACTCGGGGCAACTTGGGACAGCCAAAAAGAACAATTGATAGAAACTGTCTCCGGCAGGGTGTATACGTTTCAGCCGGACAAGCATACCATGATGCTTAACAACAATGGGGTTCTTAAAAAGATTGATTAATAAGTTGACACGGCATAAGTTTCATTCTGAAGCTTATGCCCTCAAATCTTAACTGTACAATCGCCAGCAGCATTTCCAATCATTAATTAACCTGATTTATTCACCAATACATTCACCCATTTCATGGGTAAGGGGGGCTTATGTTCATTCCTAAAGGAATCTTATGCGCCATTAAAAAAATTAAAGCTATGAAAAAGTACATGGTCATACTCCCTTTGTCGGCGGTCACGGTCTTTGTGGCCTTGCCTAAAGGAGCTGATGCACAGATCGTAGTCGGGCAGGTCATCAGTGAAACGGTAGGACGCGTTATCCGCGCTATCGACCTGCAAGTGCAGCGCATGCAGAACAAAACAATCTGGCTTCAGAATGCGCAAAAGGCGCTCGAAAACCAACTATCTAAACTGAAGCTGAATGAGATCAGCGACTGGTCAGAAAAACAAAAGGACTTATACGGCAACTATTACAACGAGCTTTGGCAGGTTAAATCCGTTATCGCCTATTATGAGCGGATCAAGGACATGACCGAAAAACAAGCCGGTTTGGTCAGCCAGTATGAACATGCCTGGAGCCTGCTTAAAGCCGATAAGCATTTTTCAGCCGATGAGCTTACTTACATGCAGTCCGTTTACTCCGGCATTATGCAGGAAAGCGTCAAAAACCTTGACGAGATTTTGGTAGTGATCAATTCATTTAAAACGCAGATGACCGATGCTAAAAGGCTGGAATTGGTCAACAAAGCTAGTGACCGTATCGATAACAATTGCAGCGACCTGAAACGGTTCAACAATCAAAATTACATTCTCAGCTTACAGCGGGCTAAGGATGAAAACGAGGTGATCACTTTAAAACGCTATTATGGAATCGACTAAGTTAAAAGCTTTGGCTATTTGCTTTGTGCTTTCCGCTTTTTGCTTTCAGCATGGCTTCGCCCAAACGTTTGCAGAATGGTTTTCGCAAAAGAAAACGCAGATCAAATACCTCAACGAGCAGATAACCGCCTTACTTCAGTATGGCAGCTATGTAAGACAGGGTTATCAAATATCGCAGAACGGATTAGGCAGCATCGGCGGTTGGGTAAAGGGGGAATATGATCTGCACTCGGCTTATTATACTTCCTTAAAAAACGTTAATCCGCAAATTAAGGGCAATGTAAAAGCAGATAGTATTCTTAGTTACGCAAAACAAATTCCGCAACGCTTTGACCACCTGAATGGATTGTACGGATTGGATGATGATACTAAAAATTATATAGGTCAGGTCAGATCAACCGTGCTGGACGACTGCAACAAAGACCTTAGCGAATTACAGATGGTCATTTCGGATGGTAAAGCGCAAATGACAGATGATGAACGGATAAAGCGGCTTGGCGGGATCTATAGCCGGATGAAAGACAAGTATGCTTTTACTCTTTATTTCTGTAGTCAGGTCAGGCTATTGCTTTTACAACGCGATCAGGAACTCAAAGACATTAACACATTAAAACAGCAGTATGGAATCAATTAAGAAATTTTGGATAGGCTTATGCTGCTTGATCATTTTCACCTGTAGCTTTCAGCGTTCCGAGGCCCAGATCTCCACCGGGCAGGATATGCAGCAATTGCTACTGGATATTGAAAAGCTAACACAGTTCAAAGCTATCCTGGCAGATATGGAGCAAGGCTATACCATGCTGACGCAGGGTTACCAGCAAGTCAAGGATTTATCCCAGGGCAATTTCAACCTGCATTCGGTTTTCCTTGACGCTTTGTTACAGGTCAATCCCGAAGTTGCCAAATATGCGCGGGTCGCGGACATTATTGCCAATGAGGTCAGCATCTTGTCAGAGTATAAAAATGCTTACAGCCGTTTTCAAAACAGCGGTGTTTTCAACGCCGATGAGTTGGGCTATCTGGTTAACGTTTATGCCAACTTAACAAGTGCCGCCTTGAACGATGTGAACGACCTGACCAACGTCATTACCGCATCCAAATTGCGAATGAGCGATGATGAACGGTTATCGGCAATCGACCGCATTTATGCTTCGAGCAGTGACAAACTCACCTTTTTGCGGACATTCAACCGGAAAACCAGCGTGCTTGCCCTGCAACGGCAGCAGGCACAGAACGAGGTCAATAACCTAAAATCCCTGTATCCATGAAAAAGCAAACTTTATTAACCGGGGCGGTCTTGCTGATGGTCAGCGGGATTGCATCAAGCGTACAGGCGCAGGATATTACCAGCAGCCTGAAAGGTATGCAGCCGGTATTGAACAACGTCTATGATCAGATGATATCGATGTGCAGCAATCTTATCGACGCGGCGCGCGGGATTGCAGGCTTCGCCGCCTTGTGGTATATCGCTTCACGGGTTTGGCGGCAGATTGCCCAGGCGGAACCGCTGGACTTTTACCCCTTATTGCGCCCGTTCGCATTGGGCATGGCAATCATGCTGTTTCCAATGGTCATATCCCTGGTGAACGGCATCATGCAGCCTATTGTTGCTGCCACGGGTACGATGGTGACTAATTCGGATAACAGCATCACCTTGCTATTAAAGCAAAAGGAAGACGCGATCAAGCATAGCAGTTCCTATCAGATGTACGTTGGCAATGACGGCGAGGGTAATCGGGCAGAATGGTATAAATATACCCATCCGGGTGAAACTGATAAAGACGAGGGCACTTTTGAATCTATCGGCAACGACGTGAAGTTCTGGATGGATAAACAAGCCTACAATTTCAAAAACAGCATTAAACAGTGGATGAGCGAAATTTTGCAGGTATTGTACGCGGCGGCTATTCTTTGTATCAATACGATTCGTACGTTTTACCTCATCGTGCTGGCCATATTGGGGCCGCTCGTTTTCGGCTTCGCCGTGTTCGACGGCCTGCACCACAGCTTGCAGCAATGGATAGCACGGTATATTAACGTGTTTTTATGGCTGCCCATTGCCAATATCTTTGGCAGCATCATCGGGCAGGTACAACAGCAGATGATTAAGCTGGATATTTCACAGATACAAAGTTCGGGGGACACCTTCTTTTCGTCCACAGATACAGCGTATCTGATATTTCTCTGCATTGGCATTGTCGGCTATTTCTCCGTACCGAGCGTAGCAAACTACGTTATTCACGCACATGGTCAGAACGGCTTCCTGAACAAAGTTACCCAGGTAAGTACTGTTGTGGCAACGAATGCCGTTGCAGCCGCTTCTTCAGGTGGAACCGCATTAGGCAACCGTATGGAAAGAGGCGGCGCAAATATCATCAATGCGCCAGGCAACTTCATGGAGGGCTATCGTAGTGCCGGTAACGAGCATCAAAAAGACAGGCTTTCCGGCAAGCAAACTTAGCATCATTTAAAAGGAGATTAACATCATGTTCCAACAATTTAAAAACATAGATACAGCATTCAGGCATATCAAACTGTTCAGCTATTTGCTTATCGGTGCGTGTATCGCCATTACGTGCTATGCGATATTCAAGAGCTATCAAAGCTCTGATAACTTCAAAAATCACATTTATGTGCTGGCGAATGGTAAAGCTTTGGAAGCTATTGCATCGGACAGGAAAGATAACATTCCCGTAGAGTGCCGCGATCACATTAAGGTGTTTCACGAGGACTTTTTTAACCTCGATCCTGATGATAAGCAAATTCAGGCTACTATCACCAAAGCTTTATATCTGGCCGATGGTAGTGCAAAGACAGCTTATGATAATCTGAAAGAAGCCGGTTATTACAACAATTTAATTTCTGGCAATATCAGTCAACAGATTACCGTCGATAGTATTCGGTTAGACATCAACCAATATCCGTATGCTTTCACCTGCTATGCGACTGAAAAGCTGGTGCGCAGCACTTCAACGACGACCCGAAATCTGGTAACGCAGGGTTTCTTACGTAACATCAGCCGGAGCGATAATAATCCGCATGGCTTTCTGATCGAAAGATGGGAAACGCTGGAAAACAAGGATAAACAGGTTAAAAGCACACAGCCATGAGATTATTCAAAAAGAACAAACAAAGTCTGATCGGTGAGGTAGCGCTTACTAAGTTAAGTGGGGTCATCGATCAAAAGCAGAAAAGAGTGGCTGAATATCTCGGCAGGCAGACAGCATACTGGAATCGAAGTGCGAAAATCACTGCCCTGGCCATCTTCTGTTTGCTGTTCGGCGGCGCTTGTATGCTGCTAATAATTCATGCAATTATTCATTAAAAACTTTTTAAATATGACACCACAAGAAGAAAGAAAAAGGAAATTGTTCCTGTTCCTGCCAATTCTGGTGCTGCCGTTCCTGGCATTGGGCTTCTATGCGCTCGGCGGCGGTACATCGAGCGGCTCAGCGCAAACAGCCGCAGTGAATAAAGGCATTAACACGAACCTGCCGGGCGCAAAACTGAAAGATGGACAGTCGCCGGACAAATTAAGCCTGATGGATAAAGCCAAGCGAGATACAGCCGCCGAATGGTCACACTCCGCAGCGGGCGCATTTGCCGCATTAGGGTGGGACACTTCGCGGTTCAGTACCGCAGGCACGACGGCTAAAACCGCAGCAGACAATGAAGCGCAGATCAAAGACCGCTTAGCTCAAATCAACAGGCAAATCAGCCAGCCGGTGACTATTAACAGGCCACCAGCCACCTATTATGCGGCGACCTCTAAATCTGCCGATCTGGAGCGACTGGAAAAACTATTAAGACAAAAACAACAAGCCATTGAACCTGACCCGCAGATGCAACAGTTAAGCGGTATGTTGGATAAGATCATGCAGATACAAAATCCATCGCTGGCAAATTCCAAAGACCAAAAGCACGACTTAACAAAACCTGACAGCGCTTTTAAAGCAATTCCTGCCGTTATTGATGGCAACCAAAAAGTACCACCCGGCGGGGTCGTTAAATTGCGTTTAAAGGACAGCATTACGATAGGTGGCATTCATTACCCGAAAGGTCAGGAATTATCGGGCCAATGTGCGGTTACCAATCAGCGGTTACTGCTCGACATTAAAAATATACGCCTCGGTACGACCATCGTGCCGGTCAACCTGTCCGTCTTTTCGCTCGACGGTTTGCAGGGTATCAATGCGCCGGAAGCGGAATTGGCGGGCGCTGCCGGGGACGGCGCCAATGGCGCGCTGGAAAATATGCAGTTCCTGTCGGCGGATTACAGCCTGACGGCCCAGGCGGCCACAGCGGGAATTTCTGCCGCCAAAAGCCTGCTTGGCAAAAAGGTGAAAAAGATACGGGTAAAATTGAAAGGCGGGGAAACGGTGCTATTGCGCATCAATAAATAATTATGGGACTCAAAACGCAGTATGCGGATGACATCATGACGATACTACAGGATGCCCGTGACGTAGGTTTGAATCATGTAGTATTAATGCCATCTGTATTTGAGTTGAAGCCGGTTCACTTCTCCTTTTTTCAAACAAAGGAAGACGCATTAAGCTACTTGGCATCGAAAGTCCCGGATTATTTGTCACCAGATCCGACGAAGAAACAACTGCTATGGTATCGCGATACTGATACCATACTACACGAAATAATAGAAGTTAATGAACTTGAAGAAAATCAGATTATGAACAGAAACAATTGGGAAAACATCCAGGACGAAATGAAACAGCTTCGTTTCAGTCCGCAAGCAATCGAAGAAGTGCGCGAAAAAATGGAAAAGGGCATTACTGACTTTACTGCGCACGACCAGATCAAAGGCACCAAGGGGGTGGTTGACGTAACCGCTCACTTCAGGCAATCGGGGCAATCGGAAAACTATTATATGAATAAGTTTACTGTTGCTCTCAATACCGGCAAGCCATTGGAGGAAGGTCAGAAATATTTTGTGATCTCACCTAATGAGCAACAACCAGGCAAAAATATGAGCAAGTCTTTTGTTAACGTCAGTGAGGCGATCAGCTTCTTTAAAGAACAAAAGGGTGATAGCAAACTGGCCGCCGGTAAAGACGCAGCACATACCCGTGAACTGGCAAATATGAAAGCCGGAAAAATAGATTACGTCGAAAAAGACTTTGCACGCACCTTCCGTACACCGGCCCAGACACAGACCTTCTTTGTAGAACGCGGCAGAGGGTTTACAGTTGAACAGGCAGCTAACTTGATACAAGGCCGTTCCGTTTTCCGTGATGACCTGTTGAACTTAGGCGGTCAACCCTACGCGGCATGGGTAAAGCTTGATTTTGATAGTCCGAAAGACAAATATCAGAACTATACCACCAATCAGTACCATGTGCCGAGCTATGGCTTCAGCACCAAAGAGGCGCTCGAAAAGTTCAACATCAAAGAATTGGCTGATGCAACCAAAGCCGAAAAACTGATGAAATCCATCGAAAACGGCAACCGTCCGCTTATAACTACCGTTAAAGACGGTCAGGACGTTAAACTGTTTATGGAAGCCTCGCCGCGTTACCGTCAGTTAAATTTCTTCCAAGAGAATGGCAAGCCCGAAAAACGCGAACAATTTTTAAAAGAGCCGCAGCTTGATCAAAAAATTGCACTTGGTAAAGGCCAAGGCAAAGAACAGGAACAAGGGATGGCTGTTTAAGTTTGTCGAACCGATTTAGCATTAAATCATCTATTATTCATTTAAAAATTTAAGTTATGGAAAAAGTAAAAAAATTGAAAGAATTAGTTGCAGTCACAGAGGCAGACGCAAGCAAGTTTTATGAGCGTGGGAATAACGCTGCAGGCACAAGATTACGCAAAGCGTTGCAAGAAATAAAGGTGCTTGCGCAAGAGATCAGGCAGGATATAAGTAATAAAAAAAATACGCATAGATAAAGGCCTTTTCTTTAAATTAAAAGCCCGACCAATAAGGCCGGGCTTTTAATTTTTTTTAGAATAATGAAACAACAAGATTATTCTATCTCACCTTCAAAAAGCTTCTTTTGAACCGGCACGTTATACTTTTTGCCATATTTCACCTCAAATTCATACCATTCCGAGCACTCTTTCATTAACTCGACCGCTTGATCACGATATGTTATCAAATGTTGCTGCCCTTCCTGGGTCAGGTACTGAAAAAACTTTGCTAATCTAAAGCCGTCTGGCATAGCAAAAGCTTTCAACGCAGGTTGAACATCCTGATGAAAGCGGTAATAAATGATCTGATTGATGTATTTTCCTACGACCGCGGGCTTGTTATAATCATTGGGGTTTTTATCAGTCCATTTTAACAAGCGATATATTTCCTTAAAAAAAGGAATGGCGTTTGGAAACATCGCTTCATAAGGCTGTTTGATACCTGTTACAAAATCATTGATTTGTTTTATCGATATTTTACGGCCACTAATGAGTTCAAATTCTTCTTCATCGCGCTTTTGTTTCCGTAGTTTGGCTTCGGCGGTCAGTTCTTCTGTATTTTGAAGGATTAAACTGCTTAAAAGCTCACGTTCCCTTATCGCATCTTCACTAAGTTCAGTGGATTTTTTGACCTTTACAGGTGGGATTTTTTCTTCTGTTTCTTTTGGCTTTTGGCCTTCAACAATTTTTTGTTCCATTATTCTTAATTATAAACTTCAACTTTTTTGTGATTAAAAATTTCCTCAACCATTCTCGGGTCAGACCAGGGGATGTCTATCGGTGCCACAAATTCTGCAACAGTTGGTGAAAACCGACGTGCCCGCGCCCAAGCCATTTTATTATCACCGGAATCAAACGCTAAAAAAACATAGATCATGCTTGGATGAATATGGTTTTCCATAGCAATGTCTCTTATAAAATTGGCATCACCAATAAACCTTTTCGTGCTGGCTGTTTTTTCTTTGGAAAATAAATACTTCCTTGCAAAATCATCAGCAAGGTTTTCGCGTTCCCGAACCGCCAACTGTTGATCATCATCATCAGTCAGGTGATAAGAGTTAGCCTTAATATCCTCCCAATCAAACAATAGATGGTATAATTCGTGGATGAGCGCGAACCACATGGTCGCATAAAAGCCCACATAGTTGGTAAGGACAATACACGGCTTGTCGTTAACCGAAAATATGGCCCCGCGTAAACGCAAGGTTTGCAAAGGGGGCTGATAAATAACGGTTACACCTAATTTGTATAAGTTTCTGATCACTTCCGTAAGGCCACGCTCTACGTTGGTGCTATGCCATCTAATTTGCGGAAAATATTCTACGAGGGCTTGTTTATCATAAACATAGGGGTTTGCGATTTCCTCAAATACGGCTTTAGCCGCGTTTATCCAAAATGAACGGGTGGGCTGATTTTGTGGTTTGAAAATTCCTGAACTGAACGCTACATCGACACGCGGTTTTTGGTATTCAAAGATTGACCGTAGACCTAAGCGCGCCATAATACGCTGCTCAATGTGTTTAAAGTCTGTGAGACTATTAATCAAACCCGCTCTTTTTAGTACAGCGAGATCAAAGTTTTCTTTAATGAACCTGATTTTATCCGCAGAAACAGCAGGTGTTGGGAAATTTCTTTCGAGTTCAAGACCATATAATTCAATAACTTTTTCCTTTGATATTTGGAGAAAGCCCGCAAGCTTTGAAAAATTGGTAAAATCAACTATTTTTTGAGTGCCGTCTAGAATACCATTTAATGACCGATACTGCATTTCAAGGGTCTCCAAAGCTGCTGTAGGGGCTAATTTCAGTTCTGCCAGTTTAGCATCAAATAGTTCGCGTAAGGAAGGTTCTCTAAACAATCCGTTCAGAATAGAATTAACATTGAAGTCTTGCTCGTTATCAGGCATTTAACTTTTTTATTGTAAGAATACAATGCAAATTTAAATAACTAACTTTAGAACACAAAGCAAGTTTGACTTTTTTATTGTAAACTTACACGATAGTTTTCCACACTTTACCTGCGGGTGTTTATAAACGTCTTTAGGCCATTCTAAATCACAAATCCAGCTGTCTTCCCGTGCTGTTATTGCGGTAAAGCCTCACTTAAATCCAATGCTTTGGTACTTGCTGCTACATAATCCCTTGAAGGATCATTGTAAGGCAATAATTCCGAAACGACGTGTTCAAAAGTTTGATAAACGTGTAGGTGATCTTCCATGTCTCTTGTACGGTATGATCGTTTTTTCCTGGTTTTGATCGTTTGGTGATAATGATCTATCAAATGTGTCAACCTGGTATTTGGTTGCTCAAGTAGATCAAAATTCTTTATAAGGAATGAAAGGTTAATAACCGTCAACGGTTTGATTTTTCGGAAATGTTTTTCCAAATCGTTCTCTTTAACCTTCTTCTGAAAAGCATCTTCGAGGTACTGATCAATGCCAGGCATGTTAAAAATAACGTCCGCATAAATGATTACTGGGTAGATGTTCAAGTTGCGGGCATATTTATAGCCTTGTGGGGTTTCAAACGGCTTTTGACTAAGGGTTCTGAGCTGTTTTATAAATTGCCCGGTGCCCTTACCGCTGTTATTCATCTTGAGGTCAATGGCTTCAGTAATTTTTTCGTATGAAAAAGCGTTTACTGCCGAAGCCGGGAAATAAGCATCTTTGATCTCAAATATAATAACATCGTTTCCCTTTCTGTAATAGGCATCCGGAAATCCGGCAATTCCCTGGTCATCAAAAAGAAGTACCTGATATTTGTCTTTAAATATCGCCCTCAGAAGTTTGCGCGATAAATATTGCTCAGTAATCTGATTTCCTACAAATCGCTTAAAACTGGTAAACTCTTTAAAGTCCGGGCTCTCGCCAATGCCTGATTGTTTGTAAAAGTCAAACACTAATCCCTCATACATTTTATTCGTTAGAAACCCCCAGCTAAGGATCAGATAATTGTTATTCTCAAGCCGGTACAGGGGTTTAGATTTAATACCCGAATAGTTGCTTTTACCTTTACCAAACTGTTCCTGATATTCTTTCTGGTCTAAAGTGAATTGCTCAAAAAGGGTTTCAAAACCCGGCGCGACCGAAGTGGAAAACGAAGCCCAGCCCTCCGCCTTTAGATTCTTTGTTTTTTGATAGGCCGCTATCAATAAGTGATAAATGTCCAACAGATAATTTAGTGCCGTGACCTTGTTGTGTTTCCTTAAATAACTAGCTACATAAGTGTTGTAGCTGGAATGAACTTGCAAAAAATTAAAAAATACCGTTCCTCGCACCATGATAGGATAAGGATCAGGATGATAATTTAACTCGAATTGATCGATTAAAGTTGGCCAGGTCATTTTGCCAAAATAGGCGTCATCGAAGTCCGGCGTAGACTTTAACGTGTCACGATACTCCTTATTTACTCTTTCAACCACAAGAAAATACGCCTTAAAAACATTCAGTTCCTGCGTTGGCGTCAAATCGACCATCGGTAAATCCCGGTAGTTGATTAGCTCATAATGTAGAAAATTCATGTTGTATAGAATCGAAAAAAAGTGGGTGTCTTCTTTCGGATTTCTTCTTATCTTCTTAAGAGCGTTTTCAATGATTTGCATTTTAATCACCGGCGGCTGAAGGCCAAGCATCAAGTGAAATATCTTGACCTGTGTTTCCTGACCTTTATCATTTGAGTATAGTTCGGCATTTAAGAGGGCTATAAGTTGTATTAGTAACAAGGATGGTATATCTTTTAATAACTCGTCCAAATCGTCCTGCTCGCCGGGAAACAGATCGTGATATTCAGGGGTTAAAACGATTTCCATAGCTGTTAGCTGCCTAATTTTTGAAATACAAATCCATTTATATTCCGGTCGTTTTCGCTAAAACTTATTCCGATACCAATCATTTCTTTATGCTCTATCACAAATTTCAGCGCGTATTCTTTGTCCTTGATCTGTTGCAATGCCGCTTTGCTCAAATCATCGGTACCACTAAATTTAAACTCAACGATATAAACGATATCCGAAAAACGGATAACCGCATCAATCCGGCCGTTATTGGTCAATTCTTCTGATAGGATCTCAAAACCCAGTAGCTTTAAAATCAAATGTATGTTAGAATGAAAATAGCCTTCCTGAATTTTAGTTATTGCGTAAGAGACGCTGGCGAGTATGCTTTTCAAGATATTAATAAAACCCGGTATGTTGCGCGTAATCAGGTTGTATCGCAATTCCTGATAAGGAATCATAGTATCTTCGAGGTCGTAAATCTGTTTTACATAATCGATCATTTGCACGAGATCGTCTTTGGTCTCCTGTAGCCGTATGATGATATCGTCCGTATCCTCTCCCGCAAAATTGAGATCGAGCAAATGCTGATGATCGTTGATGTATTTTTTAAAACTATCCAGGAAAGCAAATAGACGATCCGGCGTCACGAATTTGTGTGGTATCAAATGTTCAAAATACAGGTTTTCTTCGACATTACCATGGATACTAATAACAAAGTCCATGAGTTCTGTACCTCTTTTGAGTTTATAAATTCCCCAAGTCCTCTGTTGATGCGTAGTGCGGTAAAAGAAGTCGATGTTATCAAATCGCTGCGCAAAGAAATCACGGATATATTTTTCTACTTTTTCGATCTTAGTCATATTAGGTTGAAATTAACCAAAGATATTGAAAGCTCTCTTATCTCATTGAGACCAGCAGTTACAGCCGCTTCATTTCGTTCCTGCATTCAGCCGCTTCACTGCTTTTAACCAAGACCTCGTTCCTCGGTCAGGGTTTATTCTTTTCTATTTTTTTACGCCCCTTTTAACTCCTTCTATTTTATTCCACTGGCTTTTTTGCAAGCAAATTTCTGAACGCCGTTGCTGCGGGTCAAGACCGAGCCCTGCGGGTTTGCTGCAAAAAAATCTCCACGCCCTTCGCTGCGCTATGGGGTAGTATTTTTTTCCGCAAAGTCTTGCTCCTCAGCCCGGCGTGTTCAGGTGCGGGTGCCTACAAAAAGCCACCGGAGGCGAATGCCGAGGGTGACCTCGAAAAGCATAACGGACATGAACACAAGGAAAAACAGAGCGCCCCCACGCACGACGGACAGCACAGACCACCAACCGTCACAGCGATTAAAATCAAAATCAGTAACAAACATTTAAAAATTAGAAATCATGAAAACTACAGTAATCGAAAGCCCCAAAAACAACAAAGTTGAAAACAGAGTAGGTAACAGCGTACCTACCAAATCAAATAGCTTGCCCGTAAGCACCGCCTTTAATACACCTGCCAAACAGGACGAAGTAAAAAAAGACGAATCCGTAAAAGTGGAATCCAAATTGCCACCCATAAATGACCAAAACGCGCCCAAAGTTGAACTGCCCAAAGCGGACGAACAGAAATCACAACAAGCGCAACAGCAGGAACAACCACAGGCCGAGCCGACCAAAGCGGAAGTTAAAGCCGTGATTAAACCCGTCCTGAATTTAGAGGGTACGTTAAAGTGGATTGAAGAAATGCATCGCAAAAGCAACCAACGCAACAAGCTACAGGACACCATTAAAAATCTGGACGGTTTTGAAATTGAATTAAGGGACGAAGCCGACACCACCGACACGAATTACTACACAGGTTGCGTACTGACCATTGAGGACGATAACCGCAGGAAGTTTGAAACCAAAAACCCGACTATCATTTGGGCGGTAGCACAGATGGTTAACAGCATGTGCGTTGACAAACTGGCCGAGATTGAAGCCTCAATCGTATTGCCTCAATAAACCATCAATGCCCCCTTTAAATGCAGGGGGCATAATTAATTACTTACTTAATCAGCTATCCCATGTACGAGTTATTTATCGAATTGACCAACCAAATATTTTGGGATGGTTACGCAGAAAATTTAGCCCTCGAAAATCCGGCGGCTTTTCAGTTAGAATATGCCGAGTTTTTAAACGGCTTTAATTATTAATCGCCATGAAAGACACGGTTTATTTATTAATCAAAGTAGTAATTGAAACCAATTACAAAAACATACAGGATGCTATCGGGGAAGTTCAACGCAATACGGTGTATACCGTTATGGATAGCAAAAATGTAAGGATAATCAATAGTAAAATCATGGATTTGCGCACTAAACGCAAATAGTTTTTAACAACAAATTTTTAAGACAATGACAGCTTTAAATAATAACATCGTTAAGCCAAAAGTGTGGCAGATGATAGGCAAAACTATTTCACCGAATGCAACCAGCGCAGAAGCGATACTAGAAGCAGGTTTAGACTTTGAAGTGGTAAAGCGTTCGAATATCCACCCCTTGCCAAGTGGCATAAATATCATATCGGATAACAGTTACTTTACTTTCCGAACCGATACAGAAGCCATATTAGGTGATAAGATCGGCAGTGATTATACAGTCGTTCAAAATACACAAGCGTTTGATTTTTTTGACAGTATTGCAGGCGGTAAAAATCAAATCAAGTATGAAACAGCCGGGGCATTAGGTTACGGGGAAACTATATTTGTAACCGCCAAACTGCCTGAACATATTCGTGTCGGCAGGGATGATTTAATCGACAATTATTTATTCCTGACATCTACCCATAACGGCACAGGATGTATCACTATTGCATTTACGCCCGTTCGGATTTGGTGCTCAAATACCCTAAATGCAGCTTTACGCAATTGCACCAACGCAATTAGTATCAGGCATACCGCCAGTGCGGAGGAAAAGCTAAAGAGCGCACACAAAATGTTAGGTCTGACCGACCAATTGACCGTTGAACTGGAGGCCATATTTAACCGATGGTCAAGGGTACGAATAACTGACCCTCAGGTTAAAAGGCTGATACAACTAGCGATGATACCCAATAAGGAAACTTACCAAAAGCTGAAAACAGGCCGGGAAGGTGAATTGTCAAGCCATTATAATAACGTGGTAAGCAGTGTTTTTGATTACGCCATGACCGCTAATAGCCAACAGGAAACTACTACCAAAGGGACATTATTCGGCGCGTACAACAGTATCACAGGTTATTTTCAGAACGTCCGCAATTTTAGGGACGAAGAAAGCAAATTTAAAAGCATCATGTATGGTACGGGATTGCAGAGGGGACAAAGCGCTTTTGAACTTTGTACTGATTTTGCCAAAACCGGCCCGGATGCCTTAATACTCAATTAACAGCATGGCGGGCAAGTCCCGCCATATTTAATTTAAATGCAAGGCACTTTTGCAGCGCCTTAGGCTTAGCTTACCTCTTTAAAAGAGCTTTAAACCCCATATAATTCAATTTTTTGGTTTTAATGACTTAGGAACTCTCTGTCAGGGAATTTCGCTTGAAGAGAATAACCAATACTCCGTCTGCTAATATAGCATTGGTAGATGCTGCAGATATACACTATCGGAGACAAACAAAGCAAATTCAAAAGTATTGCCCATGACTATGGCATCTTTAACAAAGAGATATGGACAACTTGGTGCTTGTTTTCTAATAATTGATAATGTTCAGTTATCCTTTATAGATGTTATGGAAATTTTGCGTCCTTGCTTATAATATGGTCGTTTTATAGCAATTGGCAACAGTCCGATACTTTTACTATATTTACTCATTAACCTTTTAGAATTTCTCCTTTGGCAAGTCAAGATTTTCAACCCGGAGATAAGGTTGTTTTGAAAAACAACAATAAGATCATTTATATATTCTTATCTGCTACAGATCAAAAAGCACTTTGTTTGGATCCTCAAAATCAAGAGGTCGAATTATATCTCGTTGCTATTGAAAAATATCGGCCGCCAGGATTCACTTTCCGGTCAATATAATTATTTGCTTGTTTGGGTACTCAATATATATGCTTGTATAGTGGGCTGTTCAAGTATTTGACTAAGTTTTTCATTAGTGCATTGAAAAAAATCTTCTGTTGTTTTTATTCCTTGGTTAACCAATGTGAGATATTCCTCTCGTGACATTTGTAATGGAAGCGATAACAAATCCAGAGCATCGACAGGTATTCCGACTTCCAGGCTTTTCATAATATCCTCGATATCTTGATCATTTACCATTTGCCCGGGAAATAATAACAATGCGATTTTATAGGCGGATCTTAATTGAAACCTGGTAAAATCTGCAAAACGACGTAAATCCCCGTAACTGATATTTCCTGAAAATGGATTTCGCGATTTAAAACTTTCTTCAATAACAGCCGTAGGCACACCCGTCACCCAGTCAAATAAGATGGAGGCTCGTTTACACCGAGCATAATAAACAAATTCATCACCATTGGTATACTTTTGCAATAATCTAACCAGTTCACCACCAAAGCGGTTATTGGCATCCCTGGTTCTCTGGCTCTCTGAAGTACCTCTGCGAAACATTGGGGTATAGGAGTCGTCAGATTCGGGCAATGCTTGAACGAGTGCCATCAGATCAACAGCTTCCAGGGTCATTTTTGGATATTGCTTCAATAAATCGACAAAGCGCATTGCCGACCGAAAAGAAATTACGGATTCGCCACAGGTTTTTCCTAGTAATGTTAAATGAACAATACCATTTTCTTCTTCAAGAATTTCTAACCTAATCATCTCGGTATAAAGGTTAGCTATGGTCAGCCTCATGTTCTTTTCCCAATCGGGATTTTTTTTATTTGCCACATAACCCCCATAAGTATTGGCAAGTAAATTTACGATATCATCTCTTTTGATGCCCTTAACCTGCGCCAGAAGTCGAATCAACCATGTTTCGATGTGTTTAATGTCAAATGACGAAGATAAATTTTCCGGTGCTCCCAGTACATACTTATTGAACAAGAAGCGTGGATCAGACCCGAGTTCCGCCAGAATGATGGACTTTCCTTTTTCATTAAAGCCAACCCGGCCAGCTCGCCCAGCCATGTTTTTGTACTCTGCTATTGAGAATGGCCGCCCATCTTCTCCACGAAACTCTTGTTCCGCTAAAATTACAGTTGATGCAGGAGTGTTAATTCCCGCAGCCACAGTGGTAGTCGCAGAGAGCACCCTTATTTTACTGGCAGGGTCACGGTAGATTCGTTCTACGATTTTTCGTTCATCGCGGCTTAAATTAGATGTGTGGAATGCCGTTCCTCCTGTAAAACACCGTCTTAGTTTTGGTGATGTTGAAGAAGAATTGTGCATTGGCAATTTTTCGGCTTCAGCTGCCGCTGGTTCAAGCCCTAAACCATTAGCCAAGTATTCAGCACAACCTTCAGCATTACCCCTTTGATTTCTGAAAACAATAACTTTCTCTCCTTTGTCAACCAAACTCTTTACAAGCGGAACGATCATATCTTGCTGGCTCGGCCGGTCACGGCGCTGAATTATTGAGTTACTCGGAATAAGCTGTTCTTCGGTAATATCGCCTGTCTCGGAACGATAGATAAATACACCATTCCTGCTCATAACACCTTCTGTCAATGGAACCGGCCTTTTTGTTGTGGTGAATTTTTTACAACCAAGCCAATCTTCCAAATAGTTCGATTCACCGATCACTGCGGAAAGTACTATTAATTGGGGTTCAACGCCGCGATTACGCGCGGCTACCAGATTGGTCAAAAGTAGTTCTACGGAAATGCCCCTGGTTTGATCAGTAATGAATTGTCCTTCGTCAACAACTACAAGCCCGATATTATTTAACACTTCCGGTATTGAAACGCTTAGGTTAAGAAACATCTCGTAGGTAAATAAGGCAATATCATATTTACCCTTTATAAATTCATTGTTCTGATCCACATAATCACCTGTGCATCGAATTATTTGATAGCCAAATTTGTTGTTGTATAAGTCTACAAACTGATCAAATTTCTCATTGACTAATGCTTTATAAGGAAATAAGAAAACAGCTTTTCTTCCTTCATTAATTATCTTTGCTCCCGCCAATTCACCAACAAAAGTTTTTCCTGAACTCGTTGGTGCAATTACCAATAATGGCTCACCATCCAATATTCTATATTCATTTATTGCCTCAAATTGAAGATCATTCAAACCTTTCGGATAAAGAATATCCCACTCCCGGCACAATTCACTAGAAATACCAAACTTTTCAAGGTCGGTCATGTTACGAGAAATTTTTATTCCTTTTCGCTGCGGAAATGCTTCATAATAATTGTTTCCAGGGTGCAAACTCGGTAAAACCAGCCCCCCTGTAATATGATTGACCAATACCGGTGTTTGTGTTACGCCAATCCTTAACGCTTCCACCCGAACAATTTCCATAACATCGTTCATTGCTGTAAGGAGATTTACAGTCGCCTCCGGCGATTGCAAAACGTCTAAAATAGCTTTGGTCAAAATGCCGTGACCTGTGGAGGGTAATTCATAAGAAGGTTCATCGAAATTTGATGCGGCGATAATGATCCTTCCTTCACCCGCTAATTCATCTAATGGATTTCCAGAACTTCGGGCTATCGGGCTATCTTCTAATACTTTCGCAGGTGCTCCACCACTGAAACAACAATCCAAGATGCAAAGTATATTTCTAGCGGCGCTTCGCTTAAATAAATTGGCGATATCCAGCATGGCCATGGTGGTCTGATCAAGCTGCGCAATCGAAGAATCAAAACCGGTTATGCGAAGATTCTGTGAACCGTGTCCTGAGTAAAATACGATCACTACATCATCTCCGGTCGCTTGCTCTAAACTTTCTTTTAATGCTGTCCTAATATTTTCTATAGTTGCGTTCTGACCGGTCAGCAATTCCGCCTGCATTGCAGGGAGTGTATCTGTAAACAATGCCCACAAGGCCGTTGCATCATTTTTTGTTCCGACCAAGTCGCGTATTTTAGGTTCACTATACTTATTTACGCCTATGAATTTACCTATTATCGCCATGCTACTTCATTATTAATTAAGGGTACGATAATCAAAGTTAAGAATTAAAAATCCGATAAAAATTATAAATTTACGATTTTTAAGCATTTTTCATGTTTATTTCGGATTTTAATAATTTTTTTTATCTTTGAAAAAAATACCAAAATGTTAGTATCATTCGCAGTAACCAATTTTAGATCGATCCGTGAACGTGTGGAAATGAACATGTTCAAAACCGGTTTATCGGGCTTGGTATCGAATTACTTTAAATGCGGCAACAAAAAGCAATTGTTACGCTCGGCGGTAGTTTATGGCCCCAATGCTTCCGGTAAAAGCAGTTTCCTCCGCGCCATAAAAGCGATGGAGTTCCTGGTACTGAGATCGACCAGCTACAAACCCGACGAAGGCATAGATACCTATGAGCCACATGCACTGGAGCGGAGTTACGCCGGTAAGCCCGTGGTTTTCGAAATTAGCTTTATCGTCAATAAACAGCAGTATGACTATCATGTTTCCTTTACTGCCAAGCGGATAGAACTGGAAGAGTTGTATTATTATCCATCAAATAGTAAATCATTGCTCTATTCGCGCAGCGCAGATAAGGAAATGAAGTTTGGTGATTATTATAAAGGAGCTAAAAAAACTTTAGAAAAACTGTTGTTACCTAACCAATTATTTTTGACAAAGGCTGCTGAAAACAACGTGGATATGTTACTCCATGCCTACCGTTTCTTTAATAAAGGTCTGACGGCTTACCCGATGATCGAAGAGTATATGGAAAGTAACATCGCTCGATTGTACGCTAAACGACTGGCAGAAGATAAAGATTCCGAGTTTTCCAAAAGATTTAACGCGCTAATCTGTGCGCTGGATACGGGGATAGCGTCTGTATCAGCAAAAGAGGTAGAATGGAAAGACGGTATGCTACCGGGGAATCTTCCTGAAGATATCAAAAAGCAGATCCGGGAAGATTATAAATATGAGATCAGGACGCAGCACATTGTTTTTGAAGGCAAAGAGCAGGTTGGAACTGAATCCTTTGATGTTCGTGATGAATCGGCGGGTACCAAGAGTCTTTTTGTTATCGGGGGCATCATTTTAGAGGCGCTGAACCATGGCAGGGTATTAGTGGTTGACGAATTTGAAAAGAATTTGCATCCAAGTATCACTCAGTTCTTGATACAACTCTTTCATAACCCTCTGGTTAACAAAAAGAACGCACAGTTGATATTTGCGACACATGACATCACGCAATTGTCAAACGATCATTTCAGACGTGATCAGGTTTGGTTTACTGAAAAGAATGAATATGGGGCTACCTCAATGTTCCGCTGTTCGGACATTCAAGGTATCCGGTTAGGTACACCGCTGGACAAGTGGTATGCTACTGGAAGGTTTGGCGCAACGCCGATCATTAATGATGTTGATTTTTTAATTGAGATGCAGGCGGATGATGAGGTTGAAGCTTAATAAAAGAATACTCATTCTCTGTGAAGGCGCAACGGAATATCTATATGCGCGTGCTTTACAGATGGAACTGCCGAGGCATTTGCAGCGATCAGTTTCCATTGAGATCTTTTATCAAACGCAAAACGATCCTAAAAGCCTGATACAAGAAGCCAAAAGACGTACACGTGCGGCGATCATGGAAAGAAACGCTTATGACACGGTATGGCTGTTCTTTGATAATGATCGCTGGCCGCAATTGAGTGAGGCCTTCGATTTAATTAACAGAACTGATTATAAAATCGCTTATACATCTATCTGTTTGGAACATTGGTTTATTCTGCATTTTGAAAATTGCGGAAGGGCGTTTAGAAACGGTGATGAGGCGACCAGCTATTTAAATAAACTTTGGCCTGCCTATCATAAAACGAAGATCAACGCTTATAAGGAATTAAAGGGTCGCCTGGCTGATGCTATCGGACGGGCGAACACACTTAATAGGAATCAGGATCAGGGAATACCGATTGCACAGCGTAATCCTTATTTCACAGTTCAGGATTTGGTTCAGTTTTTCAACATATTAAAAGAAGATGAAATTTAAACGAACATAAATAAATTAACCAAAGGTTTGAGCAAAAAAAAGCCCGGGTGTATGGTAGCCCCGAGCATTTCTTTTTTGTTCATCCGCACAAAGTGAATCGGAACGAATGAGGTCTTGCGTCCTCGTGTTATGTTGTAACGGACAAAAGTAAATAAAATTACTTTTTAAGCAAGCCCTCCTGTCAATTTCTTCTTTTTCTCCGCGTGCCTGCCTTCCGGTGCAGCTGATTGCCGGTAAAACAAATAAAAAGGAGAACATGAGTAAAAACGAAAAAGAAGAAGATGATGATGTAATCGAAACGGGTGAGTATACCGTTTCTAAAAGACCTGCAATCAACCAAGAGGCTAAATTTAAATTATGGGTCCGTTCCGGTGGCCGTTGCGCGGTTTGTAATAAGTATTTGTTGGATTTGAACTATGATGTTAACGTAGGCGAGATGGCGCATATCGTTGGCTGGAGCAAAGCCAAAGGTTCCCCACGCGGTGAAGCACAATTAGCGTTAGACGAACGAAACACGGCAGATAACTTAGTGCTTTTGTGCAGTGACCACCATAAAATTGTAGATACCAAAGCCTTGCTGGAAGAATTTACGGTGGACAGATTGATTTGGCACAAGACGGCGCATGAGCAGCGTATATACCATTTGACCAGTATGCAGGCTGATGCCGAAACATTTGTACTGCGCATGCTTGGGGGTATCAGGGGTTTACAGGTCGAAGTTTCTAAAGAACATGCCCGCCAGGTAGTTTTTGATAGCGAGATGAAATATGCTATGTACCTGGATAGTTTTGACAGGCATGGAATTGAAATTGATCTGGCAGCACTTCCCGATCCCGAAGACACCTGGGAGGCTTATTGGCTAATGGGTAAAAGCATGATTGACAAAAGCCTGTTGCCCTTAATTCAGGGTATTCAACAAGGATCGGTACGGCACCTCTCGGTATTTGCACTCAGCCGTATCCCTTTGATGATGTACTTGGGCTACCAACTTGGTGATAAAGTACCCACCTCGGTTTATCAAAAACATCGCGGAGATACCGAAACCTGGCATTGGTCGGCAACTGCACCTGCCGAGGAATTTGAAATACGCCATTTGATAAGTCATGATTCCTGCAATATTGCGCTCGTGCTGTCTTTAAGCGGGACTATCACAGGTGATAATTTACCTTTAGCGGTTACCCAAAACAGTAATGTTTATGAGATCAGGCCAGTTGCCACTACGCCTAACAGGAACATTTTCCTTAATAAACAGTCTGCGGAAAACTTTACAAAAACATATCATCAATTCCTTAGTCAATTGGAGGCTGACCATAAAGCTTGTAAAGAAATTCATTTGTTTCCGGCCATCCCGGTCGCCGCAGCAATCGCCTGCGGGCGCGGGCTGATGCGTGGCGCTCAGCCGGCCATTATTATTTATGACCTCTCTTTAGGCAATTACAAACCAGCATTAAAAATCAACACTCATGAAATTAATTGAATACTTTAAAAACTTTCTTGATAACACGGTTAACTTAAATAGTGCAAGGATCGACCTGCTCGACGAGCGCACCGAAACGATTACCAATTTATTAAAGGATAGCACCGAATTTCAGGATAATTTCCTAGATGTTATACCACAGGGGTCTTATGCCCACAAAACGATCATTAAACCTGTACGGGCAACAGACGAATTTGACGCCGACGTGCTACTTTACCTGGAAGAATTTCCAGAGTGGGATGCCTGTGACTATGTAGAGAATCTGTACCAGTTCTTTCGAAACCACGGCACTTACAAAAATATTGTCAGCCGTAAGACCCGTTGCGTAACCATTGACTATGCCAATGATTTTCATATCGATATCGTGCCTTTTTTAGAGCGACATGGACTGAAATATGTGACCAACCGTCATGAGGATAATTTTGAACTGACAGATCCGGAGAAATATACCGAATGGCTCGACGAACGCAACCGTATCACCAAGCACCATTTTGTTAAGGTAATACGCCTGGTTAAATACCTAAGGGACTATAAAAGGACTTTTAGTATAAAATCAATTCTTTTAAATACGCTTTTGGGCGAGCAAGTGAATGACGCCGCTTTATTGCAAAATGCTAATTGCTATAACGACATTCCGACAACGCTCTACACCATCATGCGAAAATTAAAGACTTATGTGGAGGCTTATGAGCAAATGCCTACGATACTTGATCCGGGACAGACCGGTGAAAACTTCGGTGACCGGTGGCATCAGGATGGCTGGGCTAATTTCCGCACCAAAATGATGTATTATAGTGATAAAATTACAGACGCCTATGAAGAAACTGATAAAGAAAAAAGCCTGGAAAAATGGCAATTGATCTTTGGTGAAGATTTCAAAAAACCGGAAACCAAGGCTGAAACTTCATTATTTGCGGAGAATCGCGGATTGGTCAGCTATAATAATACCGAACAGCAAATTACCGACCTCGGCTTTCCTCTGCGCATTAACCCGGTTTATAAATTAAGAATGACCGGGCGTGTTGGAAAAAAACAGGGTTTTCGTCATTACGATCTCAGTACCCAAGGCAACCGCGTAGGCCGGGGACGTGATCTATACTTTACCGTACAACAATGCACAGTACCCGCTCCGTTCCAAATTTATTGGAAAACGCTTAACCGGGGTGCAGAAGCTGTAAAACTTAACATCATTCGCGGCCAGATAGTGGAGGGTAAAGAAGACCACTATGAACCTACCAGTTTCAAGGGAAATCACTTTGTTGAATGTTACATTGTTAAAGATGGTATTTGTGTAGCAATGGACAGGCAATCGGTTATTATCATTTAATTGCACTTAAAGAATGAATACAAAAATCCAACAAACAAAATTAAACGCACTATCGGCTAAGATTTTACATAGTAAAGGCAAAGCTAAATACGAAATGCTAAATAACATCTTTTTAGTACTGACTGTTATTGTGCCGCTCTTATTTATCATCGCTATTTACGTATCCAAAGGAACGACCTCTGAGAATGCTGTTAACATCGTAAGCTTTGGCTTATCAGTCGTGCTGATCGCCGCCTCTGTGCTTTCCCTAATCTGGAAAGTCAGCGATAAAATAGCAATCCATCAGTTGGGAATCAAAAACAATATCTATATCGCCAACGAATGTGATAATGCGGGTCAGCTTAACGATGCTGAATTAAGCTGGTTTTTCAGATACGTTGCCGAAATGGATACGCAGGATAAAGATACTTTCGCAAAAGTGCCTGATGAGATCAGAAAAACAACCTATCGTGAAGCATTAAAGGAATTTGAGCCGGGTAACTATACAATCGTCTGCCCGATCTGCGGCAACTCGCCGTGGAAATTTAAAAAAGGCGATTGTCAACTATGTGGTAACTTAACAATTAAATAAAATGATACAGAAATTTTTACTTTGGTACAATGCGCTGAATGATGCGCAAAAAAAAGAAATCCTTGATTACTTGTATAATAATGATATTAAATCATTAAATGAAGGATTGTTTACCGGGCCTTTTGCTAAATTAGAAAAGGGATTATTTACGGGGCCGATCAGCTCACAAAATAACTGCCCAACTTGTAAGAGACCCTATTAGCACCTAAGGGGACGTGTTACGCGTCCCTATTTAATAAAATTGAATTACAGTTACAGCAAATAATATGCTATTTTAGACGAAATAAACGTTAAATATGATTTTTGAATTAGCGCCCGATCCTAATGATTATCCGGAAACTCCGGTAGACCAACCTCAGCCGTCAACTACAGAGCTCCCTGTTATTATTCAAGCATAGCATACATTATTGCACCGCCTATAAATCCGATGCAAATAATGAGCAATGACAATTTAAAACGAAAGATACGCTTGCCGTTGATACGGTTATTATAAGCTATTTTGTATTGCAGGTTTTTTATTTCGTTGAGTTTAAATAGTAGTAGCTTTCTTTCCGGCGAATGGTCGTTTTGCAGCATTTGATCATGTGCCAAATCCTTGGGTGCCCTGCCATTGCCCATTGTTAGCCGAGGCAACACAATTGTTAATAATAAGATCAGCGCAGCCAAACATAAAAACGTAATAATTTCAAAAAGTTCTACTTTATGGACGTTCCTCGTCCGTTTATCTTGGCTAGCTTCTTTTATTAATAGCCCTACGGCTGTAGATGTTAAAGGAATCATCAGCACAATTACTGCGTAGGCCCTATTCGTTGCCTTGTCAGCGACATCAAGAGAATAAGCTAATGCTTTTTCAGCCTGCCCAATGATAAAATCTGCGATCTTGTCATCTATCTTGTCTTTGTTCTCCGTTGTTAATTCCCACACTTTGGGTTTATCTTGCTTGAATAGCCGCTTTATATTTTTTATCATTTTTTTTTTGGTGCTATTGCACCAATACTTCTCTAATATATAAAAATGGGCGAGTCTAAGTAAAGGTGCGGCCATTCTACAGTGGGCAAGTTGAAATTAATTAACCATTTCTGCAATACGATTATTCTCTTTATTAAGGCACAATTTTTTTAAACCCTAATGCATTAGCAGTCAACAATAGATAAATATTTATTATCAATAATCCGGTTTTTCAACAAGATGCTTTTTAAACTTGCGGATTGTGATTGCAGAAATTTGGATTTATTTAATTTGATATCATAATTTGAGTATATTTGAATATAGCATTTGCAGCTATATCAAACTAAATTTAAAGTGGTGAGTAATTCGGTGAGTACAGAATTGAAAACCCTTAAAATATCGAAATAGAGCAGAAAATTAGGATAGGTACAAATCCCTCTCTCTCCGCTGAGCGCTATAACTATCTAATAATCAGTTAGTTATAGCTCTATTTCAAGGATCGAAAAATATTTTGAATCTTGCTTTTTTAAATTGAAAAACCCCTTAATTAGCGAAATTAAGGGGTTTTTCAATTTTAACTCTCTTTAAAAATCAAAAAACAATCACAATTCCATTGCGTCTTTCGTATCGTCTTTTTTTTCCAAAAAAAGACGCTCTCTGACTTATTTCATTGTAAATCAATGAGTTGCAATAAAGCATAAAGATGCTTTATAAGAAAACATAACTATCTAATAATAAGTTAGTTATGTTTTTAAAAAAAATCAAGTATAATCCCACTTTAAGTCCCAGATATACAGATATATTAAGATGACTTTGAGAGTTACTATGCGGAATGCGGCCGTAATTTTATAGTACTGATGAAACAAGCTAAACCTCATGCCTTTATATTGGATTATCTGTGCTACAGCCTTATCCATTCAGGCTTAACACACAAACATCAAAATAAACCTGCTGAGACATCTGATGGTAGACAAGTAATGGAGATGGTAATAAAGAAGGTAATAGAGATAGTGGCTACCGGTTGGTGATGGTAAATTTGCAACTATGAGTATAGATAAAAATACGCGTTTGATTGATCTGACCGTCGCGGATTTAATGGTCATTATAAAAGAATGCATGACCGGGTTCATGCCGGTTGATGAAACCTTAAATGACGAAGACGAAATTGGCGGATACGAGATCGCCGAAACAATAACGGGTATTCCCGCCAAACGCTTTACCAGTTAAAATCTGCCGGAGAATTACCTTATATAGGTTTACCCGGAGGGGGTATCCGGTTTTCAAAAAAGATGTTAATGAACTGGTTGCTATCCCATCAAAAGCTTACGCGCCAGGAAATAGAGAAAAAAGCGGAAACCCTGAAACTTAAGCGCAAACCGCGAAGAAAATAATGGTCAGCACAGGTTATTCAGATAGTATCCTGTACAGTTCCAGATTTAGGTAATAATTGCCTTTACCGATTACTCTCTTTTCCAAAACACCCATGTCCGTTAACTGGTCAAGGTATTTTCTGGCAGTATTTTCCGCATAAATATTGCCGCCGACCAGGTGCTTTACCCGTGTGTATGGTTGGGTAAATATGGCATTGACCAGCGATTCGGGGCGTGCGATGTCGGTATCTTCGATGATGGCTTTTAAAATGGCATCTTTTGCACTAACGATGTCGTTGATCTTGTCATAGGTGATGTTCGATGTCACCTCGACAGCTTTTAGCATATATAACAACCAGCTCTTCCAACTTCCTCTTTGGGTTACCCCGGCAAGTCCTGCGTAGTAATCTTCTTTATGGTCCATGATGTAACGGCTTAAAAAAAGGATAGGATAATCCAGCAGGCCTTTTTTGGTCAGATAGTGGATGTTGAAAATTCTGCCGGTGCGCCCATTGCCATCCCGGAAAGGGTGTATCGCCTCAAATTGAAAATGGCCAATGGCCATTTTCAACAATGGGTCTATGGCATAAGTTTTGTCGTCGTTCAAAAATTCGATCAAGTTGTGGAGTTTTGCTTCGACTACTCCTTTGCCCCTTGGCGGCGTGTAGGAAACTTTCCCAGCATTTGGCCCGGTGCCACCCTCTTTGATAACAATTTGGGCGATGGGGGTTCTGATGCCATCATTAAACTGGCTAACGATCCGGTACATTTTCACGAAGTAATTTTCGTCAAAAACCTGCTCTGCTTTCAAATACGTATAACCTTCCCATAAGGCTTCCCGATAATACAGTACTTCTTTGGACGGCCCGTTTAATTGCTGGATTTGTTCTTCACTGTAGGCCTGGTACAATTCATCATCAGTTGTAAAGATATTTTCTATTGCGCTGGATGCTTTCGCTTCCTGTAAACTAATGGAATTAATGAGCAACCCTTGATTTGGAATGACGATACTTCTGCCCTGTAAGCGGCCAAGCGCGGCTTTGGCATTACCCAATTGACTGTAAATTTCGACATCTTCATAGAGGTTTTTGTCAATTGGCAGTTCCGGCAAGGTATTCCAGGGAACACTCCGGTCAGGGTTTATTGGGTATGGCATAATACAAATATAAACTATTGACCTTAAAAATTAAATATTTTAATGTCAATGAGTTTTGTGGCATTAAAGTCATCTCGGATGATATTGATTACCTTAAAATAATGCAATTTTAAGGTATACCTTAAATTTCGCATTAACACATCTTTGGAAACCATATTAACATAACGAAGTTTTATCAGGTAATTACTGTCGGTACACTAAATTTTTAAGTATGGCACGTACAAGAATCCCTGAGAAAAAACAAATATCTATTGGTCGCATGCTTTTAAACGGAGCAATCAATATCAGACTAACCTCCCGGAGGTTAGCCATTTCCAGAAACACCGTGAAAAGTTATATCAAAAAATACAAGGCATTTGCCGATAACTTTCCAGGCGGAGCAGTTTATCAAGATGTTGGAATTCCCGTTTTCAAAATCGAATATCCACGGAATGATAAATATCAGGAATTGATAAACGTCTTGCCATTATTAATAGGTTTAGATAAACCCGCCAGCGCAAAGGATGTCTGGCTACGTTATTTGGCTATTTATCCAAATGGTTACAATCGCTCCGCGTTTTGCCAGCATTTTTCAAAATGGTTAAAAGAGAACAAAGTCGTGCTTCGTAACTTTTCGCAAGTGCTTACAATACCTGCGGAAGACTTAAAAATATTGAAACGATGGCGTAGATCCTCCGACAGACGTAAATGGGAACGGTCAGTGGTCATCATGGAGTCTTTTCATTCAAAATCGGCGGTTGATATTGCTATTAAGGTAGATCGCGGCGCTGATAAAGTATCGGATTGGATTAGGGACTACAAAGCAAAAGGCATTAAAGGACTGGAAAAGCAACCCCGGCGTGCGAATAAGGATATCATAAACGGAATCAAAGAAAAGCGCGACAATTTGGTAAGGCTAATTCATGAGTCCCCAAAATTACACGGGATCAATCGTACATCCTGGTTTCTGGCAGATTTATCTGCCGTTTATCAAAAGGTATATGGCATTTACATATCCGGCTCCACCATATCGGCCTATCTTAAAAAAGAGGGTTATGTTTACCGCAAGGCAAGGGAAGTGTTGACAAGTCCCGATCCCAACTTCCGGGAAAAGATGGACAAGATCACTGCAATCCTGCAAAATCTTGGATCAAGGGAGAAGTTTTTTTCGGTAGATGAGTTTGGCCCTTTCGCTGTGAAAATGAAAGGAGGCCGGTCGTTGGTCAAGAGGAGCGAAAGAAAAACGTTTCCGCAGATTCAAAAAAGCAAAGGCTGGACTATCTGTACGGCGGCATTGGAGCTATCTCAAAATCAGATCACGCATTTCTATTCACAAAAAAAAGATACCGAAGAAATGATCAAACTCATAGACTTGCTACTGATCAAATATCAAAATGAGGAAAAACTTTACTTTTCCTGGGATGCTGCATCCTGGCACGCCTCTAAAAAATTGGTCAGCTATATTGAGCAATTGAATAGCGAAAGTTACCGGCTTGTCCACAAAACACCATTGGTGGAATTGGCACCACTCCCGGCTTCTGCACAATTTTTAAATGTGATTGAATCTGTATTCAGTGGACTGGCCAAATCTATTATTCACAATAGCGATTATACAAGTCTTGACGAATGCAAGGCAGCTATCACCTTATATTTTCAAACCAGGAATAATCATTTTATAAGACATCCTCAAAAGGCAGGAAATAGAATATGGGGCAAAGAAATAGTCGTTCCTGTTTTCAAAGACAGCCATAATTGTAAAGACCCCAATTGCAGGTAAAAAAAACACTTAAAACTATATAACCTTGCGCCGGAAGGTTGTGGTCATGTTAATCAGAATCGCCACTTTAAAATCAAAATTGACTTAGAGAATCAGAATACCCCACCCAATCACCATTTTTTTTGTAATATACATACGGATTTTTAGGTATATGTTTAGGTATAATGCCTTGTTCATATAACTGTTTAAAGTGACCTATCGAGCGAATGAATAGAATTTTAAGAAACTCTTTGGCCTGTATCGCCTCAAATTGAAAATGACCAATGGCCATTTTGAGCAATGCGTCTATTGGATCTTCTTCCTATACCTCTCTCAAAACCATTGATTAATCTTAATTTTAAGCGATGATCAAGCAATCCGATAAAACTACAATTTAGGAGTTAAGTTATAATAAAGTCCCCACCCACGAAAGTATGGAGACTTAGCATAGCATTTAAATCCAGTCCCATTGCTAATTATGAGGGGCTGCTTTAATTAAGGACGCGTTTTTCCCGGTATCTGTGCATAAATAGAAGTGCGCATTTGATCCAGGTCCTTTAAGCGTTGCTGCTGTTTTCTTAAATCATTGGTAAGCTTCCTGATTTTTTCATTTTGTTTACCCACATTGTCATTGGCTGACCGGGCATCTTTGGCCTTTTCATAGGCATCATCGGCGCTCTTTTTTGCATCCTTTGAATCTTGCAAATTACCACTGGTGGCTTTAGATGAACTGGCATTACTAGCTGTAGCGGTCGTTTGAGCGTCATTTCCAGCATTTACGGCTGTATTCTGATAGCCGGGCAAGCCGCTTTGCGCTGTAGCAAGCTTAGAAGTAAGATCGGAAATTTTGTTTTGCACCGTCACATACTC
>Ga0157371_10000193_pt1 | contig 90182 bp, 94 predicted proteins | sample C45metaG_FD_113462 | JGI IMG/M metagenome (GOLD analysis project Ga0157371, IMG submission 113462) | Corn rhizosphere microbial communities from Kellogg Biological Station, Michigan, USA - C4-5 metaG | ecosystem: Host-associated > Plants > Roots > Rhizosphere > Soil | place: USA: Michigan...
ACCGGTCTCGTCGAGGAAGACGAGCGCTTCAGGATCGATGAACGGCTGCGCCGCTCGCCACAGCTTGCGCCGCGCGGCGACGTCCGGCCTGTCCTGCTCGGCTGCGCGCAGGGCTTTTTTTAAACGACAGGCCGAGCCGCCTGGCGCACTGCCATCCCGCCTTCCACCGCGCTCAATACGCGATCCCGCAAATCCTGCGAGTAACTCTGTCCAGATCGCCAGCCCATCGCCGCCTCCCTCGTGACCGCAACCGGTGAATCACACCGAACGCCAAAAGAGAATCCCCCCGATTCCGCCCATGACGAAGCTGCTCTGGACTGGCAGCACCTTTGTGTGGGTTGAGTCAGCTCCGAAGCGGTCGCCAAGGAAATCGAGCTTGGATTCTTTCGGGAGGAGAGAATCGCAAGCGTAATCCAATGACATGCCAAGCCATGCCATTACAGCCGCGAAAAGTGTGGGGCGAAAAATGGGGGCGACTTTGGGAAGATCATCCGAAAGGGCGGATCTTTGCCATTTTTCGCTTGGCGCTGGTGACCCCTACGGGAATCGAACCCGTGTTTCAGCCGTGAAAGGGCCGCGTCCTAACCGCTAGACGAAGGGGCCGAGTATATCGGCGCGGGGGAGCGGTTAGGGAAAGCGAGCCGTTCGGTCAAGCGTTGTGCGCGTTTGTCGCGCTCAATCCGCCCAGGCGGCGTCGTCGAGATGCAATTCGGCGGCGGGACGCGATCCCCAGTCGTCGACCTTGGGACGCCCGGCGAGCCATAATTTCCGATCCCGCGGTGCCTGTAACAGCGTCTGGCCGAGCAATGTATCGGCGGAGCGGAAGGCCATTGCCTTGAGGCTGCGGCCGTCGTCGCCGGCGACGATGGCACGGACATGGCCGTTGCCGACCACGTCGACGCGGACGATCCGGAACGGGCCGGCGGCGACGCGCGGCGCCGGCCAGCCCATGCCATAGGGGCCGCCGGCCTCCATCGTCTCGCACAGACCGGGCGTCACGCCGCCCGGCGCGAGCAGGGCATCGACCAGCAAAGCGCGGTCCTCGCGCGCCTGGGCCACCGCCGCGGCGAGACGCTCTTCGAGGAACGCAGCAAATTCGGGAATACGATCGGCCTCGATCGTCAGCCCGGCCGCCATTGCGTGCCCGCCACCGGCGACGAGCAGGCCCATCTCCTTCGCCGCCAGCACAATGGCGCCGAGGTCGACGCCGGTGATCGATCGGCCGGATCCCTTGCCCGTGCCGGCGTCATCTACCGCGATGACGATGGCGGGAATACCGAGCTTTTCCTTGAGGCGTCCCGCGACGATGCCGATCACGCCGGGATGCCAGCCTCGGCCGGCGACCACGGCGACGGCGCTGCCATGGGGCAGGAGTTCGGCTTGTTCCTGAACGATCGATTCGATCGCGCGGCGTTCCTCGTTGAGGCGGTCGAGTTCGGCGGCGATCGTGCGGGCTTCGTTGACGTCCTCGGTGGTGAGCAACCGCACGCCGAGATCGGCGCGCCCCACGCGGCCGCCCGCGTTGATCCGTGGGCCCAGCGCGAAGCCGAGGTCGCTGCAGGTAGGCGCGCGGGTCAGCCGCGACGCCTCGACCAACGCGGCAAGACCAACATTGCCGCGCTGTGCCATCACCTTCAGACCCTGGGCCACGAATGCGCGATTGAGGCCCTTCAATTGCGCGACGTCGGCAACCGTACCGAGCGCGACCAGATCGAGCAGGTCGAGCAATTTCGGTTCGGCCCTGTCGCCGAAAAAGCCGCGCCCGCGTAATTCGCGCAGCAACGCCGCACCGAGCAGAAAGGCGACGCCGACCGCCGCGAGGTGGCCGTGGGCGGCACCTTCGCCCTCATCGAGCCGATTCGGATTGACCAAAGCATGCGCGTGGGGGAGGGCTGTGGCGCATTTGTGATGATCGACGACGATGACGTCCACGCCTGCCTCGCGCGCCATGTCGAGTGCTTCGAATGCCTGGGCGCCGCAATCGACCGTCACGATCAACGTAGCGCCGCCGCTGGCGATCCGCACCAGCGCCTCGCCCGACGGGCCATATCCCTCCATCAGCCGATCCGGGATATAGGCAGCCGGTGCGAGACCCAGATCGCGCAGCAATCGGATCATCAGCGCCGCCGACGTTGCGCCATCGACATCGTAATCGCCGAATATCGTGACCTGTTCGTTCGTCTGGACGGCGTCGGCCAAACGGCGCGCCGCCTTGTCCATGTCGTTGAAGATCGAGGGGTCGGGCATGAACCCGCGGATGCTCGGTGTTCGATTGGCTTCGATTGCCTCGCGCCCCACGCCGCGCGCGAGCAGCAATTGCGTCACCAGATCGTCGGGTTGGAATCCCGGATCGCGCGCGTCGGCGGCCAAAGCGCGCCAACGCCAGGCCTGGCCAAGAAACGATCGGGAGATGCCGGCGACATGATCCATCGCCAGCGGCTTAGCCGTGTGGAGTCCGGTAGGCTAGGCGGCTTACGGCGAGCGGTCGCCAGACGTCAAAGTTGAGTGATGTGCGTGCCGGTCCGACTGCGGTCGAGTTTCCAGCCCGACAGTGTCCAAACCATCGGCCGACCGCAACCGGCGCATTCGCCGATATATCGGCCGCCTTCAGGCCGGGAACTGGTCGGGTCGCGACGGTGCATCCCGACAGCGCACCCCAATAATTGCCACGACATTACGTGTACACCTTGTCCCGCACGCTCCGCTAAACGAAGCCGATGCGTGCGGAGTTCCGGCGCTGCGGTATTTCGCTCCGCCATCGTACCCCATAAGGGGTGGCGCCCGGTGTGCGGCCCCGCGCGGCAGGTTTAGTAGACCGCCCAATCGTTCTCGCGGAACCACTTGGTGATGATGTATTTGACGCCCTTCACCACCGGCATGCCTTCGTGCAACGTCAGCGTATTGGGGCTGCCATCCGGGTTCATGTTGTTCCAGGCGAGCAACAGGCCGCGGCGCGGCGCGACGCGCAGGCCGGCTTGCGGGAACCAGGTCGCGCCGCCTTCCTCGACATCGTTCAGATAGATCATCGCGGTCCAGGTACGCTGGCCGCCGGTCCGCTTCATCTCGGCCCAATATTTTTGGTTCTCGTGGAAGAAATCGTGGTGCGCGCGGAAATGCTGGCCGGGCGCATAACGCTGCCCCTGCATCGTCTCGCCTTTCGCCGGCGGAATGCCGAGCAGATTGGCGATCGAGGTATCGATCGGCGCGACATCGGGCGAATAGCGATCCATGTCGCAGCTTTCGCTGGTCCGGAACCCATAATCCTCGCGGTCGGCCAGCAATGTCGACGGACGGCGGTTGCCGTCGATGATCTTGATGAGCATCCCGCACTGCGCAGGCGTGAGGAAGTTCATGTGATAATAGGCTTGCGCTGCGCCGACCATCGCCGCCTGGACGTTGGGATTGGCGTCCAACCGCGCAGCCACTTCACTACCGACGCGGCCGCGCTCCTTGGATGCGCCGCCCGAGGGGTTCTTCTTCCTGCCGAACATGGCGCGGTTTCTTCGCGTCTCGCGCAAAAAAGGCAAGGGCCCAAAAAAGGAAAGGACCCGGAGACGAATCCCCGAGCCCTTACCCTCACGTGACGACTTTCTTACCAGAAGATGTCGTAGACGACGTCGACCACTTCGCCCGAGTAAATGTCGACCAACAGCGCGTCGTTATAATAGCGCACCCAGCGATACGGCCCGTATGCTTCGGGCAGGCGGTAGTCATAGGGATCATCGATCCAATAGCTCTGGTTGAACAGCAGCGAGTCGAGGATCACCCCGGTCGAGAAACGGCGATAGCCATAGCTCCAGCCATAAGGCGCGTAGTAGCGCGGCAGGCGATAGGCGTTGCGGTTGGACGAGCGGTAATGCTGCCAATCGTAGCGATTGTTGCCACGCCAGCCGCGATTCCAGTTGCCGCCCCGGTCATTACCGCGCCAGCGGTTGTCGCCGCCGCGCCAGTTATTGCCATTCCAGGTACGGTTGTCGCCGCGATTGCCCTGCCAGTTGCGATCGGGGCGATTGTCCCCACCACGCCAGTTGCGATCGCGATTGTCGTTGCCGTCGCGCCCGCGCCAGCCACGATTATCGTCATTGCCACCGCGGTTGCGCCAGTCGCGATTGCCGTCGCGCTGCCCGTTGAGCTGCGGTGCCGGAGTCGGCACGGGGACCGCAGTCGCACCATCGCCGCGATTGCCGCGGAAACCGCGCCAACCGCCATTGTCGCCGCCGCGCCAATTGCGCTCGCCGCCGCCGGCGTTCGGCACGCCGCCGCCGTTGCCGCCGCGCCAGCCGCCGTTGTTGGCGCCGCCATTGTTGTTGCCGTTCCAGCGCGGTGCGGGGGCGGGTGCCGGGCTGGGTGCGGGCGAGGCGTTGCCGCCATTGCCACGCCAGCCGCCATTGCCGCCGTTATTGCCACGCCAGCCGCGATCTGCGCGCTGGCCCGAATTCGCGTTCTGGTCGCCGCCACGGCCGCGCCAGTTGTCGCGATCCGCCGCCGAGGCGATCGCGGGCGTCATCGCCACCGCCGCCATCAGCGCGAAAAGGATAGACTTACGCATTCGATTTTCTCCACTCGCCGGCGCACGAGCCGACCCTACGATAGCGCAGTTCTAGGCGAGTTGCGCTGACGGGTTTCTGAATTGGCCTGACAGCCAATTGAAAGGAATCGCTATGGCTGAGGAGTCAGCGCCGGCACCACGCTAGCCGCGTCCTTCGGGTCGATTCCCGGTCGCGGACCGGTCGCGACGGTGTCGTCGCCGCGCTGGATGCGCCCCGCGCGCTGGATCGCCTCGACCAGGCGGGGATAGACGCCGCAGCGGCAGATATTGGCGATGCTCTGGCGAATCTGCTCCTCCGACGGGCGCGGATTATTCCGGAGCAACGCCGACGCGGCCATGATCATTCCCGGGATGCAGAAGCCGCACTGGCTGACATTCTCGGCCAGGAAGGCGACCTGGATCGGATGGCTGCGATCATGCGACAGGCCTTCGATCGTGGTGACGACACTGCCTTCGATCGATCCGATCGGTACCAGGCACGATTTCTTGGCCGCACCATCGATATCGACGATGCACGCGCCGCAATGCCCGGTGCCGCAACCATATTTGGTGCCGGTCAAGTTGGACGCGTCGCGCAATGCCCATAGCAGAGGCGTCGCGGGGTCCATGCGGTATTCGACCGGTTGATTGTTGACGGTGAACTTGGTCACGCCCGAAATGTAGGCGGAAACGCGCCGTTTCCGCTAGCGGCATTGTTGCGCGGCCGGGTCGAGGCGATATCCACTCGATGACCTTACCCACTTTGTTCATTCCGCACGGCGGCGGCCCCTGCTTCTTCATGGACCCCGATGGCGGCCCGTCGGATCCGATGTGGCAGCCTATGGAGCATTATCTCGCCGAACTGATCGACAGCCTGCCCGAACGGCCGCGCGCGATTCTGCTGGTATCGGGCCATTGGGAAGAGGACGAGATCACCGTCCATACCGGCGCGCGGCCCGAGCTGTTGTTCGACTATTACGGCTTTCCCGAGCACACGTACCATTTGCGCTGGGACGCGCCGGGAGCGCCGGACGTTGCCCGGCGGGCGGCGTCGTTATTGCGTGGAGCGGGGTTTGCGACGCGCGAGGAAAATGGGCGCGGCTGGGATCATGGCGTATTCATCCCGATGAAGGTCGCGGTGCCCGGCGCGGAAATCCCGCTCGCGCAGATGTCGCTGCGCGCCGATCTCGATCCCGCCGACCATATCGCGATCGGCCGCGCGCTGGCGCCGTTGCGCGACGAAGGCGTGCTGATCGTCGGATCCGGGATGAGCTTCCACAATCTGCGCGTACGTGGCGCGGCGGCGATCGCGCCGTCCGCCGAGTGGGATGCGGCGCTGACCGCGGCGGTGACCGATCCCGACCCGGTGCGCCGAGCGGAACGCGTCGTCGGCTGGCGGGCACTGCCGCACGCGCAGTTCGCCCATCCGCGCGAGGAGCATTTGCTGCCGCTGATGGTCGCACTGGGAGCGGGCGGCGACGAGAAAGCGGTCCGCGACCATGAAAGTAACGTGCTCGGCTGGGCCGTTTCGGGCTACCGCTTCGGTTGAGAGCGTTCTCAATTCTGTTCACTAGGCGATTGCGGTCGCCGCCCAGCTAGGCCATCAAGGCGCTCCAAACCGGTTTCAGACCGGACCCCAGGGAGAGTGCTTTTTCATGGTCATGGACACAGGCGCCGCGGCGTCGACCAATCCTACTGCCACGGGCGATACGCATCAGGGGATCAATGCCCCCGGCCTGCAGGTGTTTGTCTTCGCGCTGTTCTTCATCTTCGGCGGCATCACCAGCCTGAACGATGTCATCATCCCTAAGCTGAAAGAGCTGTTCACGCTCAACTACACGCAGGCGATGCTGGTGCAGTTCTGCTTCTTCACGGCCTATGCCCTGATCGGCATTCCGGGCGCGATGCTGGTCAAACGGATCGGCTATATGCGCGGCGCGGCAGCCGGGCTGCTGACGATGATGGTGGGGTGCCTGTTGTTCATCCCGGCGTCCAACACCGCCACTTACGGTCTCTTCTTGTTCGCCCTCTTCGTGCTTGCGACGGGTGTCGTGCTCGTCCAGATCGTCGCGAACCCGCTGATCACGTTGCTCGGCAAGCCAGAGACCGCGTCGAGCCGGCTCACCTTCGCGCAAGCATTCAATTCGCTGGGGACGACGATCTTTCCGATCGTGGGCGCGATCCTGATTCTTGGAAGCCTCACCAAAGTCAGTGCCGCAGACCTCTCCGGCCCGGCGCTCGATGCTTATCGTACTGCCGAAAGCCAGGCGATCGTCCATGGCTATCTTGGCCTGGCAGTGGCGCTGGCGATCGTTGCGGCCGTCGTGTGGATGTTCCGGAACAAGTTGAAGGGCGAAGCGCATCAGGCGGGCAGCGGCCTTGCCGGGATTGATTTGCTCGGGCGCCCGCGTTTCGCCTTCGGCGCGTTATGCATCTTTCTCTATGTCGGCGCCGAGGTCTCGATCGGTTCTCTGATCGTCAATTATCTCAAGCAATCCAGCGTGATGGGCCTGTCCACTGAATCGGCGGGCAAGCTGATCTTCGTCTATTGGCTGTGTGCGATGATCGGGCGCTTCATCGGCGCGGTGGTGTTGCGGTTCATCAATCCGGGCAAGGTCCTGGCGAGCGTGGCGGTGGGCGCGATCGTGCTCATCCTGGTTTCGACCCACACGACGGGCACGACGGCCGGCTACAGCTTGTTGCTGATCGGTCTGATGAATTCGATCATGTTCCCGACGATCTTCACGCTTGCCTGCGAAAAGCTGGGGGCTCGTGCGGCGGATGGCTCAGGGATCATCAATGTGGCGATTTTCGGTGGTGCGGTATTGCCGGTCGCGACCGGTTTTCTCGCCGATGCGACTGGCAGCCTTGCGCTGGCGCTGATCCTGCCGGGCGTCTGCTATGCGATCATTACGGCGTTCGGCATCTATGCGCGCATTCCCGCGCAGGATTATGCCGACGCTTGATCACCCTTGCCGTGCCTCGCCGAAGCGGGGCACGGCAAACAGGAGAGGGCCGGCGATGCGAACAGGGTTGTTCATGGCGATCGCGATGTCGATGATTGCGCCTGTGGCTGTCGCGGCGCGCGCTAATATTCCGCTAACTGGCGCGAACAGTGGCAAGGCGACGACGCTGCGTCGCGGGCAGTCTGCCCGGGTCGAGCTGCAAACCAATGCCAGCACGGGTTATACGTGGAAGGTCGACGCCGATCGCGGGATCAGCGTCACGCTCGTCACAACGGTAGCGACCCGACCCGGCCTGGTCGGCGCGCCATCGGTCGCGACCTATCGTGTCATCGGCACCCGGCGGGGCACGTACCGGATCGTGTTCCGGTACATGCGCCCTTGGGAAGGCAAGGCGGTTCGGACGCTGACCTATCTCGTCCGGATAACCTGACTGCCTATAAGCTCTTCGGGAAATGTCAGGCTGGCTTGGCGCCCGGCGTTCCGCACTTCACGAAATGGCCCTTTGCATTGCGGCACTTGCCCGTGGCCGCAGGTTTGGCCGGCGGGCACGCGATGAAATGCCCCTTGGCGTTACGACAACGATTGGCGGCCAACGACGGCGTCGCAAGCGTCGCAACGGCAACAAGCGCAATAGCAATCCGAAGCATCAACGGCTCTCCTCACCATGAACGGCGCGCCGAGACTGCTCTTGATGCAGTCGGTTAGCAAGCCAGTCTAAAACGCCGCAATGCCGGTAATTGCCCGGCCGAGGATCAGCGCATGAACATCGTGCGCGCCCTCATAGGTGTTGACCGTTTCCAGGTTCATCAGGTGGCGCATCACCTGATATTCGCCTGAAATGCCGTTGCCGCCGTGCATATCGCGCGCCATGCGGGCGATATCGAGCGACTTGCCGACATTGTTGCGCTTGACGATCGAGATCATCTCGGGCGCGAACCGGCCCTCATCCATCAGCCGCCCGACACGTAGCGACGCCTGCAGGCCGAGCGCGATCTCGGTTTCCATGTCCGCAAGCTTCTTCTGGAACAGCTGGTTGGCGGCGAGCGGCTTGTCGAACTGCTTGCGGTCGAGCCCGTATTGCCGTGCCGCGTGCATGCAGAATTCGGCGGCGCCGAGCGATCCCCAGGAAATGCCGTAGCGCGCGCGGTTGAGGCAGCCGAACGGCCCCTTCAGCCCTTGAACCTCGGGCAGCAGCGCATCCTCGCCGACCTCGACCTCGTCCATCATCACCATGCCGGTGATCGACGCACGCAGGCTGAGCTTGCCTTCAATCTTGGGCGCGCTGAGACCTTTCATACCCTTATCGAGCACGAAGCCACGGATGCCGCCGCCATGCGCGTCGGACTTGGCCCAGATCACGAATACGTCGGCGATCGGCGAATTGGAAATCCAGGTCTTGGCGCCCGACAGCGAATAACCGCCCGCGGTCTTGGTCGCGCGCGTCGTCATGCCACCCGGGTCGGAACCCGCATCGGGCTCGGTCAGGCCGAAACAGCCGATCCACTCGCCGCTCGCCAGCTTGGGCAGATACTTATGCTTCTGCTCTTCCGAGCCGTAAGCGTAGATCGGGTACATGACGAGGCTCGACTGGACCGACATCATCGACCGGTAGCCGGAATCGATCCGCTCCACCTCTCTTGCGACCAGGCCGTAGGACACGTAATTCGCGCCAACGCCGCCATATTCCTCGGGGATCGTCGGCCCGAGCAGGCCCAGCGCACCCATCTCGCGGAAAATCTCCGGGTCGGTCGTCTCGTTGGCGAAGGCGTCGATGATACGCGGCGCCAGCTTGTCCTGGGCATAAGCGCGCGCGGTATCGCGGATCATCCGCTCGTCCTCGCTCAACTGGTCGTCGAGCAGGAAGGGATCCGCCCAATCGAAATGCGCCATGCCAGCCATGATAATCTCCTCGTCTCCGCCCGCATTGTCCCGCCCGGCGGCTTGAGGCAAGGGGGTGACATGAGCTTTCGTCCCCGCCGTAGCGCACTGTTCCTGCCCGCGAGCAATCCGCGTGCGATCGAAAAGGCGAGGGGACTCGCCGCCGACGTGGTCATCCTCGACCTGGAGGATGCGGTCGCGCCGGACGCGAAAACCGCGGCGCGCGAGGCGGCGATAGCGGCGGCCGGCCAAGGGTTCGGGACGCGCGAAGTCGTGATCCGGGTGAACGGCCTCGACACCGAATGGGGCGCGACGGACCTGGCGGCGGTGCGGGGGACGGGGGCGGCCATATTGGTGCCCAAGATACGCAATGCGGGCGATGTCCGAACATGCCGCGATCATCTCGGTTCCGAGACGCCGCTCTGGGTGATGATCGAGACGTGCGAGGCGCTCGGTCGGCTGCAGGACATCGCCGAGGCGGATGTGCAGGGATTCGTGCTCGGCGTGAACGACCTGGCGCTCGAGCTCGGTGCGCGACCGGGCGCGGATCGCGCCTGGTTGTCCCCGGTGCAGGCAATCGTGCTGGCCGCGGCGCGGTCGCGCGGGCTGGTCGCGCTCGACGGCGTCTGCAACGACTTTTCGGACGATGCGCGGCTCGAGGCGGAATGCGCCGCCGCCGCCGCCATGGGCTATGATGGCAAGTCGCTGATCCATCCCCGTCAGATCGACGTCTGCAACGCAGCATTCGGTCCGGATGCCGCAGCGATCGAATGGGCGACGCGTGTGCGCGATGCATTCACCAACAGCGATGGCGGGGTGATCCAGGTCGACGGCAAGATGGTGGAAGCGCTGCACCTCGTGCAAGCGGAGCGGATTTTGGGAATGGCGTCGTGAGAATAGCAGGTGTCGAGCTCGGCGGCACCAAGTGCGTGTGCGTGCTGTCGCAGGATGGCGCGACCATCGTCGAGGCCCGCCGGGTCGACACGACCGATCCCGAAACGACGATGGCGGCGATCGAGGAAGCGCTCGACCAATGGCGTGGGTTCGACGCGATCGGCATTGCGAGCTTCGGGCCGATTGGAATCAACCCCACTGCCGCCAGCTATGGCCATATCACCGCGACGACCAAGCCGGGCTGGGCCAACACCGATGTCGCGGGGCGATTGCAGCGCCGATATGATGTGCCCACCGCCTTCCACACCGATGTGGTCGGTGCCGGCCTGGCCGAGGGGCAATGGGGCGCAGCGAGGGGGCTGCACGACCACGCTTATATCACCATCGGCACGGGCGTGGGCGTCGGCCTGATCAGTCAGGATAAGCCAGTGGTCGGGCTGACTCACCAGGAACTCGGCCATGTCCGTCCGGTCCGGATGGCGGGCGACGATTGGCCTGGCATCTGCTCGTTCCATGGCGATTGCGTCGAGGGATTGGCGTCGGGTCCCGCGATCAAGGCGCGCGCGGGCGTTGCCGCCAACGAGATTGCCGAGCATTCGCCGATCTGGCCTCAGGTTGCGCATCCGATCGCGCAACTCTGTCATACGCTGGTGCTGACCGGCATTCCGCGCCGGATCGTCTTCGGCGGCGGTGTAGCGCTGGGTGTGTCCTGGCTGTTGCCGATGGTGCGCCGGATGCTGGATGAAAGCCTGGGCAGTTACGGCGACCGCTCGCTGCTCGGCGATCTCGATACCTATATCGTCCCGGCCGCACTCGGTGCCGAAGCCGGGCCGCTCGGCGCGATCCTGCTGGGACAGCACGCGCTCACGGCGAAATAAGATCGTTTACGGCGCCTTAACCCCGTCCGCTTACGTCTCCGCAATGACCTTGGGGCGTCGTGTACGTCCCGCCAAGCGAGGGACAGCGCGCGGTGCGAATTCTGATCGTCGACGACGAACCGGCAATGCATGAGTCCTACCGACACTGCTTCGAGCCGGTGGCGACCAATCATGACGCGCTGAGCGACATGGCCGCGGAGCTGTTCGGCGACGCGTCCGTGCCGGTCGCGGAAGCAGTCGGCGCGGCGTTCGACACCGTTCATTGCAACCAGGGCCTGGATGCGGTTGCCGCGGTCGAGGACGCGATCGCCGACGGCAATCCGTTCGCGGTGGCCTTTATCGATGTCCGCATGCCGCCGGGGATCGACGGCAAGGAAACCGCGACGCGTATTCGCGCGCTCGATTCCAACATCAATCTCGTCATCGTCACCGGCTTTTCCGACTTCTCGCCGATCGAGATTTCAAAGGCTGCGGGACCAGTCGACAAGATCTTCTATATCGCCAAGCCGTTCGAGATCGCCGAAGTCGTACAAACCGCGACCGCGCTCGCGCACCGCTGGCAGGCCGATCGCGAGCTTGCCGCAGCGATGACCAAGCTCGAGGAGCAGGCGGTCGAACTCGCCGCCAACGAGTCGAAGGCGCTGCACATGGCAACGCACGATTCGCTGACCGAGGCGCCCAATCGGCTCGCCTTCCTGAAGGCGCTGACCGACAAGTCACGCAGCGGCGGAATGTTCGCGGCGGCGATGATCGATCTCGATCGCTTCAAGATCGTCAACGACACGCTGGGGCATCTTGCCGGCGACGAGCTGATCCGCGCGATTTACGCCATCCTGCAGCAATCGGCCCCGCCAGGCGCGATCGTCGCGCGGCTGGGCGGCGACGAGTTCGGCATCCTGTTCGACACGCTGGGCGAGCAGGCCGCGGTCATGGCTTGCGATCATATCATCGCCGCCTGCTCCTCCAGCTTTCGGATCATCGGCCATTCGGTCCAAGCCTCTGCCTCGATCGGCCTCGCCATTGCCGAAGTCGACGACAATCGCGATCCCATCGACGTGATGCGCAAGGCCGATCTCGCGCTCAACGATGCCAAGAAATCGGGTCGCGGCGTGGTCCGCGCCTATAATGAGAGCATGGACGAAAGCGTCCGTTTCCGTCGCCGTATCGAAGGTGGGCTGGGCCAGGCGATCGAACGCGGCGAACTGAGCCTCGCTTATCAGCCGATCGTCGCGGGCCACGATATGGAAGTGGTCGGGTTCGAGGCGCTGCTGCGCTGGAACACCGACGAATTCGGACCGATCAGCCCGGCCTTGTTCATTCCGATCGCCGAAGAATCGAACCTGATCCACGAACTGGGCGACTGGGTGCTCGACGAGGCGTTGAAAGTGCTCGACCAATGGCCGGGGCAATATGTCTCGGTCAATTTCAGCCCGCGCCAATTCCGCCGGCTGAATTTTGTCGGCCATGTCGTCGAACGCGTGATGCGTGCGGGGATCGCGCCGGCACGCGTCCAGATCGAGATCACCGAAACCGCGATATTCGACAACGCCGAACGCGCCGCCGAGACGCTTTACAAATTGCGCCAGATGGGTTTCCGCATCGCGCTCGACGATTTCGGTACCGGCTATTCGTCGCTCTACAATATCCGCAAATTCGCCCTCGATTGCCTGAAGATCGACAAGAGCTTCATCGACAGCATGGGCCGCGAGCGCGAATCCGCCGCGATCGTCCAGTCGATCGTCCATCTCGGCCACGCGCTGGGATTGGGCGTGGTGGCGGAAGGCGTGGAGACCGAGGCGCAGGTCCAGGCGCTTCGCCTCGCCGGGGCCAGCCATTTGCAGGGCTATTATTTCTCGCGGCCGGTCCCAGCCGACATCGCGCGCGAGATCGCGCAGGAGCGCTATATCGGCGGCGAGGACGATCTCGACGGTGACGAATTCGCGATCCGGGCGGGCGACGGGACCAACGGCTGATGGTGCGGCTGCGCGCCGTGACCAGGCGCCGATTGTCGTTCGCGTCGCTCGGCGGCAAGCTGCTCATGATCCTCGCATCGGTCGGGCTGGTCGGCTCGATCGCGTTGACGGTGCTGCTTGCCCTGGTCATCACTCCCAGCTTCAACGCGCTCGAACGCCAGGCGATCGACGGACACGTCCAGCGGACGCGCGCGGCCCTCACCGACTTTGCGGCCAAGGTCGAAAGCTCGGTGCGCGATTATGGCGACTGGAATTCCAGCTACGATTATATCGTCAAGCCGACGCGCGCATTCGAGCAGGAGAGTTTTTCGCCGCTGGCGATGGCCAATCTCGACGTTGACGCCATGGCCTATCTGCGCCCCGATCGCAGCCTGGTGATCGCGCGCTGGATCGATCCGCGCACCGGCCGGGAGAATGACGCCCTACGCGACGCGATGATCGAGGCGATCCGGAGAGCTCCGCTCGACGGCGCGATGAAGGGCAGCAATTCGGGCCATTTCTATGTTCGTCTCGGCAAGATCGTGGCGGCGGTTGGCGTGGCCAAGGTCAGGAAGAGCGACGGCACCGGCACGCCGCGCGGCTATGTCGTCATGGCACGCCGGATCACGTCGGCACAGTTGGCGAAATTGCTCCAGGTGCCCGCGCGCCTGGATCTGGATAGAATGCGTGGCGATCTCGTCACCACCAGTCCGACCATGATGCAGATCGCCGTGCCGCTGACGGGAGCGGAGGGCAGGCCGGTCGCGGTCGCCAGCTTCGTGGTGCCGCGCGACGTGTCGCAACTCGGGCGCCACATGCTTTGGCTCGCGGTGCTGGGATCGACCATTCTGCTCGCGCTCGTGCTTGCGGTGCTGAGCCGGCTGTTCACGCTCCTGGTGCTCAAACCGCTCAGTCGGGTCGAGGGGCATATGCAGCGCGTTCGCAACTCCGGCTCATTGACCATATTGCCCCAGGATGCCGCGCGCCGCGATGAGATCGCCTCGCTCGGCCGTAGCTTCAACGCGATGCTGGTCCAGCTCAAGGAGTTGCGCGAGCAGGTCGAGGCGCAAGGCTTCGAGCTCGGCCGATCGGAAAGCGCTGTTGCGGTGATGCACAATGTGCGGAACGCGCTGAACCCCGTGTCGACCATCTTGTCGACCGGGATTCGCCAAGCCGCGCCGGTCGAGCGCGCCCTGATCGAACGCGCCTTGGCCGAACTGGTGGCTCCGGAGACCGCACTCGAACGCCGCGAAAAGCTGGCGTCGTTCATCGCCGCGGCGTTCGAAGCCGAGGACAAGCAGCGCGAGGACCGCAGCGCTCAGTTGCAAGTCGGTCGCGACGCGATGCGCCAGGTATTGGAGATCATCGGCGCGCAACAACAGCTCGCGCATGAACGGCCGCCGCTCGAAGAATGCGATGCGACACAGATTATCGCCCAGAATGCGACGATCGCGCGTCATTCCGGGGACGGTGCGTCGATCGCGTTCAACTTCCCGGCGAAGAAACATGAGGTGATGGCCAATCGCGTGCTGCTGAGCCAGGTCGTCGGGAACCTGTTTTCCAACGCCGCCGAGGCGATTTCCGCGGCAGGCGGGTCGGGCAGCATCAACGTGACGATCACCGAAACGAATGACGGCCGTGTGGAGATCGCGATCCACGATACGGGCGAAGGGTTCGATCCGGGCGGCACGCCACAATTGTTCCAGCGCGGCTTTTCCACCCGCCAGCACAAATCGGGCGGGTTTGGCCTCCATTGGTGCGCCAATTCGGTGACCGCGATGGAGGGATCCTTGAGTCTCGAGAGCGATGGCGTCGGCCGCGGCGCGACCGCGCGACTGGTGTTGCGCGCCCCTGCACGCGAAGCAAAGAAGACCGATCTCGCCGCCTGAAGGGAGCTCTGTCATGCCTAGGCCGCTTCAGTGAAGCGACGTCATTCCAGTGCTGCTCGGGCGTTTGGAGGGGGCTGCGGCGGCCAGCCTCAGAGCGGCGACACGTGGAAATATTTCAGCAAGCCGAGCACCAGCAACAAGAGAGCGATCGCCACGATGACGTTGGCGACGTTGAAGCTGCTGCGTTCGACCACCGTGCGATCGTCGGTACGAATGTCTGGCATCTGAACCTCCTATTGGTGCAATAGAACGCGATCGTAACGCCCGCGGTTCCGTTGCCTGCTGGGAGGGGCTTGATGGTTAGCAGGCCAGAACGGGCCCAAGGTCAGACCAGCGGGCGTTGCCGGAGCGTATCGAAATGACCGCGTATCAGGTGGAGCGCGCGGGCCAGCCTCGGCGCCTCGATCAGGCCGCCGAGCGATATCCGCACCGCTTGATCCGCGCCGGATGCGATACGAAAACGGTCGCCGGCAACGACCGACAGGCCGCTCGGGCGCATGGCATCGGCCAGTTCGGCGCCATCGAGCCCTGCCGGCAGTGGAAGCCAGAGATGATAGCCCTGAGCATGCGATCGATAGGGCAATCCTTCCAGGATATCGGCCGCCAGCGCCTGGCGTCGCATCGCCTCGTTCCGCATCGCTTCGACCAGCCGATCGTAACGGCCGTCGTCGAGCCAGGTCCGCACCATGGCCGCGTTGAGCGGCGGCGCCATGATCGCGGTTTCGTGAACATCGGCTGCAAGGCGAAGCGCGCCGCCGATATCAGGAGCGCGAACATAAGCGATGCGCAATGCCGGAGAGATGGTCTTTGAAACACTCGCCACGTACCAGGTCCGTTCGGGCGCGAGTGCGGCGATTGGCGCAGCGGGCGCGGTGCACAGCGCGCCATACACGTCATCCTCGATCACCGTCAGATCGTTGGCTCGCGCTGCTTGGGCGACCGATTGACGCGTTGTCGCATCGAGCGTCGTCGCGGTCGGATTGTCGTTGGTCGGCACCACATACAATGCGCGGATCCGTTCCGAGCGACACGCCGCCGCCAAGACATCGCCATCGATCGTCGGCAGGGGGACCAGGCGTAATCCCAGCCGTGCGGCCAGCACTTTGAACCCCGAATAGACGAACCGTCCGCAGGCCACGGCGTCGCCGGGGCGGAGCGCCGCGTTCACGATCGCATGAAGTGCGTTTTGCGCGCCGGCGGCAACGACTATTTGATCGTCCGATGCTTCGACGCCGGCGCGGCCGATCAGTCGCGCCCCGGCTGCGCGGTCCACCGCACTTCCACCGGTGGGCTGGTATTGCAACCGCAACCCAGATCCATCCGCGAGCAACGTCGCGATCGTATCGCGTATCGCGCGGCCCAGCATGTCGCCGGGCAATTCGGGTGGCATGTTCATGCCCGTATCGACTCGCGCGGCATCCTCGATCTGCGCGGGTGAAGCGCCGCGGACGAAGCTGCCGGCACGGCCACGCGCTTCGATCAGTCCGCGTTGGCGCGCGGTTTCATATGCCCTGGTAACCGTGGTGAGGTCGACGCCAAGCCGTGCCGCGAGCTCACGTTGTGGCGGCAAGCGATCGCCACTGCTCAAATTCCTACGCTCGATCGCAGATCCGAGCGCATCGGCGATTGCCAGATATTTTGGTGCACGCGCTTTGGCCAGGTCGGGAAGCCAATCGTCAGTCATCGAAATTGCTGCCCCTGGTGCGGCCATGCAGCTGGTTCCAGAGGCGTTCGGTGCCCGCTTCCTGTGACCGGTTCACATATTGCGATGCGACCAGCCAGGCTTTGATCGGCCGCAACGGCAACAAGCAACCCGCTGCCATGATCGGTACAGATGTGACCAGATGGACCCATATCGGCGGGTTGTATGTCACTTGGATCCATACAACGACGAAGATCAACGGCAACGCGATCAGGCATAGGGAGAAAAAGGCCGGGCCATCGTCAGGCGCCGCGAACCGGTAGTCCAATCCGCAACATTCGCAGGTATCGGTGACCTTCAACCACGATCTGAACATATATCCCTTGCCACACCGTGGGCAGAGGCCCTTCCAACCCGTTTCGACGATCCAGCGGAACTTGTCGTTGCTATTTTGTATGGGCGGCACTTGGTTGTCCCGAAACTATGTATGGATATTGATCCATACATAGTGACACATTGCCGCGAGTGCGAGAACTTTCGGGCTGCAAAACGCCGATGCGCGCCTGCACTCCGCGCATCGGCGGACCGGATCCGAGACGGGCTTGCGGAAGCGGCCTTCACGACTGGTCGCATTTAGGTCGCGATATCGGATGAACTGCGTGCAGGCGTCTTGCCGCTGCAACAGGCCGAGCGTATCGCTTCGCCAGCGAACCGAAAAAGCGGCGCGAACGAAGGGGTGTCTGGAAGGAATCCCTATGCGTTTCGCGTTTTCGCCCGCCGCCGTCTGGACCATCATCGACAGCGCAAGGAACTGGCGGATCGCGCGGGATGCCGGCGATCCGGTTCAGCCGAGTCTGTACAGACGGCTCGAACGCTTTGGCGCCGGCCTGCTCGCGCCGGTCTTGGATAGCGTGATGGCTTTGTTCGAAGCGGGCTTCCGGCGCCGTTTCCGTGCCGGCAGCCCCATGGATAGCGGATTTTCGCGCGACGAATGCGATTTGCTCGCGCTGCTGGAGGGAGCCGATGCCAGCGCGATCGGGAGGTTCGACCCGAGTCTCGCGAGCACGATGCGGATAGCGCTCAACTCCGCTCGGATCATGCTGTCGTCGGTCATCGGTGAGGTGATCGGTGTTCCATCCGCGCCGGCATCGACGCCGTTTTTCTTTCCGGCGACGGCCATGCAGCGAGCGCCGCTGTCCAACGCCGTTCACGTCCATTTCAAGCAATGATCGGACAGTCGCGGCCGGGGTCCACCCGGTCGCGACCTGTCTCGAGCGTTATTCCGCTGCAACCTCGTCTTCATCGGGGAGTGCGACGGGAGCGCGGTCGTTCGCCGCCGGCGTCGCCAGCATCGACATGCCTTTCTCCGACAGCAGCATGCCGATCAACGCCTGGAGCGCACCGCCACCGGCACCCGTGCCGGCATCGCCGCCGGTGTTGATCTGCACCCTTGGCACGACGTCGACTCCCGACGTCTCCAGCGCCTGGGCCAGTCGCTCGATCACCTGACGCGTCAGCTGGAATTGCGCGCCACCAGATGCGGCCGCCTGCTTTTCGATGGTCTCGGCAGTGGCGAGGCCGGTCTTGGTGATCCGGTCGGCCTCGGCGCCCGCGAGCGCCACCACTTTCGCCGCTTCACCCTCACCGACGATGCGAATGCGGTCGGATTCGGCCTTGGCGAGCGTGCGGGTCTGTTCGGCTTCCTGCGCCGCGCGTTTCACCGCCGCTTTGCCCTGGTTTTCCTGCACCGTGATCGACAGTTCGGATTCAGTGATCGCGGTCTGCTGATGCGCGCGCGCCTGGGCCTCGCGCAGGTCCTTCTCGCCTTCGGCAGCGACGCGCTGCTTGGCGTACGTCGTGACCTGTTCCTCGGCGACCTGGCGTTCGCGGAGCTGTTGCAGGACCTTCTCGATCTGGTCGTTGCCCGCTGCCGCGCGCGGTGTGCCGATCAACACTTCCTGCAGTTCGAGATTATAGGCGGTGAACTTCGCGCGCATTTGATCGCCCGCCTGCTCCTGAATGTCCGAGCGTTCCTGGAGCAACTGGATCAGCGTCTTCTTCTGCGCGACATTCTTGAAATAGGCCGAGACCATCGGATCGAGCGTCTGCTCAACCAGCTTCTTGATGTCGCCGAACCGCTGCACGACCAATGGCGCCTTGCGATAGTCGATATGCACGACGACCGAGAGTGGCAGAGTGGGTTCGAATGCGTCCTTGGTGATCAGCGACACTTCGGACAGATTCTCGTCGAACTTGTGCTGACCGGTCATCTCCTGATCCCATTTCAGGATGAAGTTGGTCGTGGGCACGACCAGGATCTTCCCGGCATAGGTGTTGAACGCATACTTGCCCGGCAGCAGGGGCTCGCTCCACACGCCACGCGTGCCGCGATCGACCAGCTCGCCATGGCGATATTCCTCGCCCGACGTGTCCGCGCCGCTGTCGCCGGTATAGCTGATGACGACGCCGACATGGCCGACCTCGATCACCGTCTTGGCGACCATCTCGACCGTCGCGAACAGGCGGTTGATGAAATAGCTGCCCTCGACCAGCACCTGGAGCTGGCGACCGCGCCGGCCACCCGCCGCGATGAACTTCTCCGGATCCTGGAAGCTGTTGTGGAATGTCATGGCGTCCGACTGGTCGGTGCCGACCTCGGGCGCGATAATCTGATCGGCGGTCAGCGCCGGACCGTCATGGACGGTCACCACGCCGAGCATATCCGACGCATCCTTGATCACGACCGCCTCGAAACCCGATCGCTCCTCGATCACGCGCTGCATGTTGCTGAAGAGATCGAAGTCGTTCGCCTCGAGCATCAGACCGTAGAGATGCTCGCGTGTGATGATGACAAACTGCGCCAGGTTGATGGCGTACGTGCCTTCGCGCAGGATCGCGCGCTGAGGGCCTTTCTGCCCGCCATCCTCCAGAAAACGGCGCACGTCGAGGAAATCGGCGGTACGCAAATTGCTCGCCAGCGTCTGGGTCGGACCCAGCGGCGCGCCGTCGCGCGCGAAGACATAGCCGATCTGGCCCTGCGGAATGGTGACCAGCGGTTGCGAATGGACGCGATACTGGAACGGCATGAAGAAGTGATAGCCGCCGCGCAGGACGATCGGCTGATAGCCGGCTTCGCCGTTGAGTGCGATCAGGCCGGAGGTGACGGAGCCGTTGCGGCTCCACAATTTCTCGACGATCGCGACGCGGTTGTTGCGTACGTAGCGAACGCAGCGAGAGAGGATGAACAGACAAGCGACAACAAGGGCCACGACGGCCGAAGCGCCGAGCACATACATATTTGTCATCTGTGGTGGGTGTCCTTGGGACCTAAAGAAGAGCGCACGATCGCGCTCCCCCTCTATTTAATATGCCCCAAGTCTAGCTTCCAGCGAAATCGGAAGGGCCATACCGATTTTCGACGTAGCGCGCGACCGCTCGTGCGTCGCCATGGTCGAGTCTGCTTCGCTCGGCAACCATATCGCTCAGCGTATCATCGATCCGTTGTAGCGAGCGAGTCGCGAGTGCGAGAATGTCAGTTCGGGATTCGTCTGAAGCGGTGTCATTCGCCACCGCCATCGCGTGGACGACTTGTGCGAGGTCGCGTGACAGCGCCTGATATCTCTCGTCGTCATGATTCCACCTTGGTCGGGCTAGCACATCGACGAGTCGGCGAAGATCGGCACCGGGTAATGATCGTGCCTCGGCCAGCGCGTGCGTGACGCGCATTCGGGAGTCATTTGCCGCGCGCCTAGGGTCGATCGCGTCGCGGCGACGGCGAAGGCCGGCCAACGGCTCGAGAGCAGCCGCGACCACTGTGGCTGCCAGCGCCAACGCCGCGTAGCCGGCCAGGAACCAGCCGCTATACCCGAGCGCCAGATGGGCGAGGTCGCCGAGCGGCGCGCCAGCCGGCGCCTTGAACAACGTCGCCACGGCAACCGTCCCGACATAGACGGGTACGGCAAAGTGTAGGAAAGCGCCGCCGACGATGCGCCAGGCGGGGATCGGTGCTTTGGCGATCAGGGCAGGGCGGTCCGATACGCTGTTCATGGACGATACGGCCCTCCTTCGAGCCTGCGACCAACGGCGATGTGGGGACTGACTTGCGCGCCGCAAGAGGACGTCTAGGCGGCGCGGTCCCGGCCGACCTCGTCTTTCCGTCGCAGATACGGCGCGACCAGATTGCGCGATCGGAACCATTCCTGGCGCTCGGGGCTCAGCGTCGCGAAATTGCCGATCACGCGACGGCAGTCGGGCGTCCTGCACTGGCAGATCATGTGCCAGTTCGATTCGGCCAGCGTGGTCGAATAATCCCAGCAGATTTCCTCTCCCTGCGCGATGTCGCGGATCGCCACCAGGAACACGCCCTGATCGGTGAAGCGCAGGCCGGCATTCGGCGAGCAACTGTGGTTGACCAGATCGTCGATCCGTCCCGAGGGGCCCATATAATGGTCCGGCGTAACCTGGACGAACCGGTCCGACTGGCCGCGCATCAGGCTGGGGATGCGGTCGGCGCGAAAGCGGCGGCCGGTGAAGGACATCAGCCGGTCGCCCTCGGCGAACGCCGTTGCCGCGAAGACGGCCTTGCCCAGATGGTTCTCGCTCACCGCGAACAAATTGGCGGGCGTGCGGATCGCGTCGAGGATGTAGAATCGTCCATTGCGGAAGCCGAGCGACCGTAGCGGGTTGATTGTGGCCAGCCCGACCAGGAACCAGACGCTGGCGTGGCAGACGAACTCGACCAGAATATAGGCATATTCGCCGATGGGGCTACCGGGCGTGCGCGCTGCAACCATCAATGTCGCAAGGTCGCCCAACGTCCAAAGGCCCCAGGCGGGCGAGCGCTCACGATTGCGGTCGGCAGCGACGCTGGCCCAGGTCGGCCAGAAACTGATGGGTACAGCCACGACCACCAGCATGTGCGCCCAAAAGGCATCGCGGAACATCGCCCAGACCGCGAGCGCCATCAGGCTGGCACCGATACAGATCGCTTCGGTGCGCGTCGGTAAGCTCCAGGCGGACCGTCGCCACAAAGCGACCGTGATCGCGACGCAGGCGACGGTCGCGAACAGGAACACCCAGCGCTGCAGCCCGTCCGGGTTCACGGCGGCATAGGTCGACGCCTCGACCGCGGTCGCCGCCGACCAGATCAGCCAGGATGCGCGATTGGGTTCGACCAGGTCGCGCTTCAGTCCCGTCAGATACGTCGCATAGCCCGCGAAACTCGCGGCCAATGCCAGCAGGAACAGGATCTGGACCATTCACCCCCACTCGGCACGTCCACCATGCGCAACGCGATATTTACCACGTTGCCAGGAATCCGTCTATTCGAAACCCTAGGAGTCACCGCGAGTCGTCAAGTGTTTGAGGTTCGATTCCTTTTTGCGAATGCGGCGAGAAGCCGGCCGGCGATCGAACCGCGAGCTAGTTGGAAATGCGGTCGGCAATCGGGCTGGCGAGCCCCAGTTCGTTGCGGAGCGCGCGCGGAGACCGTCCGGTCTGGCGCATGATCGATCGCGTCATATGCGCCTGATCGGCGAACCCTTCGGCCGCCGCGATGGTCGAGAGCGTGAGGGTTGTACTGAGCATGCGGTCGATCGCGCGATGCGTGCGGGCGATCAGACGGAATTGCGCGGGAGTGATCTCGAATTGCTGGCGGAATCCACGCGAGAGGCTGGCTGCATGCAGGCCATGCCGCGCGGCCCATAGCGCCAGCGAGAGATCGGGAGCGTCGAGCAGGTCGGTCGCGAGCAAGTCGGGCCAATCGTCGTTCTTGGCCGGCTGCCTCGTCATCTCGCGATCCAGCAACTGTTGCGCCGCGATCGGATCGCGCTCCGCCAGCCGGACGACCGCGTCGGGATCGGCGACCTGCCCACGGACAGGCCCGCGCCATCGCTCGGACAATGGCAACACCAGCACTTCGGCACCATGCGGGTCGAAACGGTCGAGGTGGCGCTCGAAGGCGCGGTGGACGATGACGTCCCCGGCAGTGACGCAATGCCGCCCGGTATCGCCCGCCTCGACATAGCCGCCGGCCAGGACGATTGCGGCAAAGGGCCGTTCGTGAAGATGGCGGTGGAGCGTTTCGCTAGCCCGATGGCGCATCCGGCCCGGCGGCGCCGCGCGCGGTGTGCAGCACGAACAGGAAGGTGAATTCGGTTCAAGACCCATGATCGCTGGTCCTATACCAGCCCGTCACCCGACAGAAAGGTGATCATCCGTGTTTCTGCTTGCTGCCGCCATCTGCGCGGCCGATGTTTCTCCAGACCGCCTGCTTGCAATGCATCGTTCGGCGATCGGCACTGACCGCACCGGTACGCTGACCGCGCATTACGCTTATTCCGGGCAAGGGCTGACGGGGGCGGTAACGGTCACGACCGATCAACGCACCGGCATGTTCGTGACCGACACTATCGCTGGTCCCAGCCACTCGGCGATGGGGTATGACGGAAAGACGCCATGGATGGCGGATACGTCGGGATATCATTCGGCGCAGACGGGTGGCGACAAGCGCGCACTGGCGATCAACGAAGCCTATCGTCGCGCGGAACTTTGGGCGCGGCCCGATCGTGGCGGTGCCGCGATCGAGGCATTGGGCTGCGGAAAGCTCCAGGTCACGCCCAGGGGCGGCAAGCCGTTTGAGGCGACGTTCGACCCGCGCACCGGGTTGCTGTCCGAAGTAAGGGAAAGACAGAGCTACGGCGTTTCCAGCACCCTACGTTACGCCGATTATCGTCGGCGCGCGGGCATGATGGTCGCCACGCGGATCGAGATGCTGACCAATGACGATCCGAGCAGCGCCGAGACTTTGCGCCTGAGCGGCCTGACATTGGGTGCGGCAAGAGCGCCTACACGCTACGCGATGCCGGCGTCCAACCCCGCGGATTTCTCGCTGCCGCCATCGGGGCGAGCGACCTTACCGTTCCGGCTGATCAATAACCACATCGTCGTCGACGTGCGCATCGACGGGAAGGACCCATTGCCGTTTCTCGTCGATACCGGCGGCCACGACATCCTGACGCCGGCCACGATCCGGACGCTGGGGTTGCGTCCGATCGGCGCGACGCCTTCGTTCGGCGCCGGCGAGCGGGCCAATACCAGCGGCTATGTTCGGGTTGCGCGGATCGATGCCGGCGGCGCCGTGCTGACTGATCAGACGGTCATCACGCTCGACTTCAGCCCGCCGGCGGTCGAGGGCCTGACATTGGGGGGTATGCTCGGGGTCGAGTTCTTCGAACGCTTCGTCGTCCGGATCGACTATGGCGCGAAGACGATTACGTTCATCGATCCGCACCGGTTCGATGCGCGAGAGCGAGCGTCGGCGGGGACCGGCATGCCGTTCGATTTCTACGAACATATGCCGCAAGTCGCGGGAACGATCGATGGCCGGCCGGCGCGGTTCGACATCGACACCGGCTCGCGTTCGGACGTTACGTTCACGCGCCCCTTCGTCGAGAAGGCCGGGTTGCGCGCCGCTTATCCCGACGGTGTGACGATCACCGATGGCTGGGGCGTCGGCGGGCCGGCGCGATCCTATGTCGTGCGGCCTCGCAGCCTGGCGCTCGGCGGCGTGACCGTCAACGGCCCGATCGCTGGGCTGAGCGCGGCCAAGGCGGGGTCGTTCGCCGATGAAGGGTCGGACGGCAATATCGGCAGTGGCCTGCTCAAGCGGTTCGTCGTGACCTTCGATTATCCGTACCGGCGCCTGTACCTGCAGCGGTTGGGGCGGTTTGATGCCGATACCGGCCGGTTCGACCGGACCGGTATGTGGATCAACCAGCAAGAGGGCGGGTTCGAGATTATGGACCTGGCCGATAACGGCCCCGCCGCGGCTGCCGGGTTGAAGAAAGGCGACGTCGTGCTGGCGATCGGCGAACGGGATGTCGCATCGCTGTCGCTGTCCGATGCGCGGAGCATGCTCAAGACCGTGGCGGTCGGCCGACCTTTGCCGATCAGCTATCGCCGCGACGGCAAGGTGAGTGTGGCGATCGTGACGCCGCGCGACCTCATCCCCGATTGAGCTTGCCGTCCTCGCGAGCGTCCGCCGCCACGTCGAAACGCTGTTGGGCGGCCTCCGCTATAGTGAGACGGGTGCGGAAGGCCTTGTCGGAGGACGCAAGCTGATCATCGCGTCGCCGCAACACGACCTTCATCGTTCACGGAGATCCGGTTACGCTATCGGTCGGGCAGGTCGCCAGTACCTTCCCGCTCTCGAAGATCGCTTTGACGCAACGGTCATAGGCGTTGCGCGAGCCTTGCCGGTTGTTGAGTCGTGCTACCGCGCCGATCGCTTCGGCCAGCAAGTCGAGCTGCTCGCCATATTCGCCCTTGTCGATCAGGATCAGCTCGCCCGATTTCCTGCCGGTCAGGGTCGGCAGGCGCTCGGTCCTGGTCATCTCAGCGCTCGGCGTCGGCAGCGTCGGCCGATCGATCCGCATCGACGATGAGAGCGTTGAGGTGGTCCCGCACGCCGTCAGCGTCGACAGGAACAGCGGAACTAGGGTCGCCGGCAAGCCTGCCCGGTGTAGCATCGAGCGCATCGTGCATCTCCCTGATCTTGGTTCGGACGAGAATGTCGGTCTTGTCGTCGGCCGCCGCGACGCGTTTGCCGATGGCATCGACGGTTGCTTGTGCCTGGCGTTCGTCGGTGCGCGCGGCGGCGACGGTTTTGGCGTGTGCCTTCTCGGCCTGCACCTCGGACTTCGCCCCGCCGGCGGCTTCGCCCTTGTGATAGATCAGCGCGATCATGGCGCCGACACTTAGGAGCGCGACCAGGACCGGCACGGCCCAGCCGAACAGGCGAGCGGCCCAGCCAGGCCATTTCCAGGCGCGCGCGAGCGAAATGAGAAAGGCCATCAGCCGTCTCCCTTGCCGCAGGATCGGCGATCGACGTTGCCGATCCGGTTCCGTAACCATCCCTTGAGGAAGGCGCGCAGCCTGGGATTGGCGGCGGCCAGCCGGCGATATTCCGCCGCTTGCCGGGCATCGAGCGCGTCGAGCGTCGCGGTGCAAGCCGGGATGACGCCAAGCGTTGTCTGGAGCATCCGATAGGCTGCGATGTCGGCAGGGCCAAGCGACGCAGCGCTGTCCGGCAAGCGCGCCCCGCCGAGCACGTTCATCGTCAGCCGGTACCAGCGATTGGGTCGCCGCGACCCCATATTGACCGCCGTGTCGATCAACTCGCCGGCAACCGCGGGTTCGATCTCCACCAGCGGCATATAGCCGGGCGCGGCGATGTAGCTCCGCACATAGACGGCATCGGCGCAAATGGTCGCGGGGCCGTCGCAATGCTGCGGGAACCGGCGCATGTCGCCGCGATAGCCATTGGCGCGAGCGACCTGCTCGGTGACGCCGTAACTCGTTGCGCCGCCGGGATCGCGGGCGTCGTTCACATAGCCGCCCTCGACGGCATAGACGCCGGCCAGGATGATCGCGACCGCCGCGGCGATAGCGCCCTTGCTCGCCCAGCCGGCGCGCGCCGCGACGGCGCTTTCGACGAAGCCGTCGACGCCTTCAGCCATTGGGCATCGCCTTCTTCTGCGCCACGATCCGCGCCACCATGATGGCGACGAACAGGATCACGGGGATCGAGTGGAGCAACGGTGCGGGAAGATAGGCCCGCAGGTCATACGGCATCGCGTTCCACGCGGCGGAGAGGGCGTCCGGGAACCATTGCGCGAACGCGGTGACGATGGCCCCGGCCGCGGCCAGGCGCATGCTCCAGAAACGCCACCACAGGCGCGCGTCGTCGATCAGGCGGGCGCGGAGCGGCGCCCACCATTTGCGTAGCAGGGTCATGATTTCCTCCACTTGCGGCAGCGCCGAGGGTGTCAGGTTTGGTCGTAGGTCTCGGCAGTCGCGCGGATCAGCGGGTCGGGGGCAAGGGCGTCGTCGGCCAGCCGGATTAGCTCGCCCAGGTCGCACGCAGCAGCTGCCGGCGTGACCGATCCGCGCAACGTCGGCGCGATCCGAGACGCGCTGGCGGATGGCCGCGTGATCGTCACATGGATCGGCGACACCATCATTAGCGCCAGGGCGAAGAGAATGAGCATCGAGCCCGCATCGATCATTGGGGTTGTCCTATCCTGGTTCGGCCGGATGAGGGGACGAGCACCTCGAGCTTCGCCTCGATCCGCGCGGTCCGCTCATTGATCTTGTCGAGCTTGTCGGCATCGGACTCGCGCCGGGTTTCCAGCGCGGTGAGGCGGCGTTCGTGTTCAGCCAGTTCGTTCATCTTGCCGCCGCCCGCCCAAAGGAAGCCGGCGATCAGGAAGATCGTCGTGACGACGGGAAGCCACGCCAACCAGGTCGACGGGGGCTTGGCGGGCATGGTCATTGGGGTGGGTCTTTCCTTTGAGAGAGGAGTCCATCGCTTTGATCCTGGGCTTTCATGGCGTCGCCGGAGCGGTTACGGCTCCATCATGACGACGTCGCGCACCCCAGACCTGATCAGGCCGCTGACCAGCATCCGATTCTTCGCCGCTATGTTCGTAGTATTTTATCACTCCGGCTCGACGTTCATGTCAGCCCAGGCCGGCGTTCCCGGGATAATCAAATCTCTATTGCTGAACGGCTATACCGGCGTGACCTTCTTCTTTGTGCTGTCCGGTTTCATCCTGCACCGCACCTACCGCGGGAAGCTGGTCGGCCGCGGCTGGATCAAGAGGTTCGCCGTTGCAAGATTCGCGCGCATCTATCCGGTTTACTTCGCCACTCTCTTGGTGATGCTCCCGTTTGTGGGCGTGCGTTACGACTGGCGGGACGTGCCGCAGTTCTTTCTGCTGCACTGGTGGATTACGGCACCCTGGCCCATCTTTGGTCTTTGGAACGGGCCGTCTTGGACGATCTCCGTCGAAGCGTTCTTCTACGTCTGTTTTCCCTGCCTTTCCAAAGGCGCTGAGCACCTGCCCAGCCGTGTGATTTTGGGCGTATTGTCGGTCTTGATCGTTTTCGATTTTGCCACTGGCAGCTCAGCATTCTTCTCGCTGCATCCTGCGTATTTCGATTGGCTCCGGTGGGTACCGACGCCGCTGATCCGTCTGCCTGAATTCATGATTGGGGTGCTCGTGGGGGAGTTGCATTTCAGGCGTGAGGGGCGACCCTTCCCAATACCGGTCTGGGTTCCGACGATAGGTCTGCTCGGCGTCCTAATCGTGTCCCACTCGCCTTGGGTTGCCTCAGCGGTCACAGCCCTCGCCGCGCTCTTGATCGCTGCGCTAGCGGATGGCCGAGGGTCGCTTATAAGCCGGCTGCTGCAGCACCGCGCGATCGTTTTGCTCGGCGCCGCGAGCTACTCGCTCTACCTCCTGCATCAGCCGGTCCACTTCTACCTGGTTTGGTTGCTGGGAGCCGATAAGTGGCTGGTTCCGCTTCAATATGTTGGCGTGGTATTGGCCTCGGTCATCATGTTCCTCTGTTTCGAGGAGCCCGCTCGCGAGTGGATAAGGTCTCGTGGCAAAATGAAGCCGTCGGCAATTGAAGAGGTCGCTGAGCAGCCGCTGTAAATGCGAATCCGGTTGGCCTCGCGCATTCCGATTTGATAGGCAGCCAATAATGACAGTTCCATTCACCGCAAAGGTCGCACGATCGCTCAGCTTCATGCGCCGTGTTCGTGGGTGGCCAACGATCGCCACCAAGCTCGCGAAGCATGATGTCGAATTCGAATCTCGGGGCCGGCACGGAAATTTCGCCGGCAATCTACGCTTCGGGATTGATCGCGAGGCGTACCTCTATGGCGCCTATGATTGGCATAAGATCGGACCTTTTCTGGCACAGGCGAAGCGGAGGGGTACGATAGTCGATGTCGGCGCGAATATCGGCAATCATGCACTCGCCTTCGCCCGCCACTTCGATCGCGTCATCTCGTTTGAGCCTAACCCTCAAATCTGGCCGGCGATCGAGCGCAATATCGCAATCAACCCTTGGGCAAACATAGAACTGCGCAAGGTGGGTCTCGGCGAAGAGGAGGCGGACCTGCCGATCTTCGTCAACGACAATCACGGCCTCTCCACGTTCCTTACCGGCGAGCTCGACAACGCTAAGGGCCTCGCTACTCACATCGCCGTCGGCGACGAGCAATTAGCTGGCGTGACGATCGACGCGTTGAAGATCGACGTGCAAGGATTCGAGCCGCACGTTCTCCGCGGCTTGCATGAGACGATCAAAGTCTCCCGCCCGTTAATCTGGGTGGAAATCAGCGAAACGACGCTGCCCAAGCAGGCTACGTCTGCGCTCGCCGAGATCATCCCGCTACCCTTCCGAATGATGCGCTTCGTCAGCAACAAGGGCGTGCTGCTCAATCGCACCGTGTTAGCCCAGCATTCCGAGGAATACCTTCCCGTCGGCGACTATCTAGTTATACCGGATGGGTATGCCTGATGCTGCGTATCAGAGCACTTCGCCGGCGTCGCTAAGGAGGTCGCGCCAGAAGACGAATGCGTCGTCCAGTTCGGCGCTGCTGAGCATCTTGGTATAGATGGCGATGCCGGCGATTGTCGCACCGGGCGTCGTTGAGGTGTAGAGATGCGTCCGAAGCTTCCGCGTCGTAATGCCCATCGGGTTAGCGGTGCGCGTTGTTGCGAAAGCCGAAGCCACGCGCGCTGAGCCTGACCGCTGGATGAAGCCCTGAGCGGTCGTCGTATTGAACTCGGAGACGCCCATGTTCCAGGTCGTGGCACCGTTAGCGAAACCGGAACTGGTCGAGACGTTGACTACGGTGGCGGCGCTGTCGCGGCCGAAGGTTTGGACATCGAATGCGCCTGGCACCAACATGCCGAGATTGCCACCGTTCACGTCGTCCATCAAAAGGCCTTGGGAGAGCGGCGATTTGTAGATGGCCAGCAGCGTAAGCGCGCTCCCGACGTTAAAGATGTCTCGCGCGAAGCCGGGAACCTCGAAAAATCGAGTGAAGGCGCGCATTGATGCAGAGGAGTTATTGACCCCGCCGGTCAGGTTGTACGTGCCGGCGCCACCGGTGCCCGTGCCGAGCGACGAGATGACGCCGAGACTGCCGCCAACACCCGCCGCCAATTCGATCGTTTGACCGACCGCCAGGGGGTCGCCCGTCACCGCGCCGGTAACGGTCAGCAGATTGCCTCCGGTGATGGCACCGCTGAACGCGGTCGCCATCGGGCCGCCAACCAGGCCGATCGACGCCGGCGTGCCGATCAGACGCCCATCGTTCGCCCCGGTGAACAGGTTGACCGTCGGCGCGTCGTTGATGGCCGTGCCGAACATGTACGCGGCGTAGCCCGCGCCGAAGGTCGGGCACGACCTAGTGCGTCCATAGCCGAAGTTAGAAGCATCGACGCCGGTGAACGGGATTGCAACTCTCATGTTAGGGGCACCTCACAGATTGGCAGCCAGCGATACATTGGCAGACGCAGGCCGTTGGGATCGAAGATCAGGGCGGAATCGGCACGCGTCTCGGCGATGTTGGTCCAGCCCTTGGTCATATTGCCGGTGTAACCGCAGTGGAATTTCCAGGTGTTGGCGGGCGCTGCGGGGGCATCCCAAACGATCCGATCCCGGGCTACCACGCGAGGGTTGCTGAGCGTCTTCGCGACGCCGCCGGCATCAACCGCGGCGACACCCCAATTCGCCAGCACGGTCGTATCAGCTACGGTCAGGCCGCCGCCGATCGCGTGCCCTGGACGGACCGGGAAGGTCGCGATGATCTGCGAATTTTGTGCCGTGAACGTCGGGACCATCGGGGCGATACGCAGGCCATCGAACATCAGCCGCTTGAGGTGCCAGCCGAAATAAGCACCCATCTGCTTACTACCGGCACCCGTCATGTGGACGTCGTTGACGCCGTTCTGCACCGCGTACTGGATACACGCTAGGATGAACTCGGGGCGATCGATCGCTAGCTGAAGCTGGTCCAGCGCGACGTGCGGGACCGGCGCATTGAAGGCAGGATTGGTGTGGGTCGCCGTTTGCCCGATGAGGAGCGGAAGTCGCGCGTTCGAACTGATGAGCTTGAGGGCAATCGCTTTCGCCTGACGCTGCGCCTGGACCGTTTGCGCGCGTGTGTAGAACCACTTTTCATTGCCAATGGGGTAATAGGTCGCGTCGCTGGCGTTATCGTTCGTGCCGGTGATGATCATCTGAGCCGCCGGGGCATACGACTTGCTAAGGGCTCCGTAGAGCGCTTGAGCCTGGGACCACGATGCATAGACGCGCTGGGCGGTCAGACCGACGTTGGTTTCATCCTCCGTCATAATGCTGCCGCCATTTCGGCCATCGTCGGCGAGCAGGAAACGCATGCCCGACCCAAGGAAATCGATGCCGTCGTCGTCCTTGAGGAGCTGCACGATCATCTGGGCGCAGCCGGTGAGCGGCGTTTCGCCGTGGCTGGTCCAGTCATCGGCGTCGGGACCGTAATTGGTTTCGATCGCCGGTGTGAGCGCCGCACGGTTGGCAATGAGATCAGGATCCGACGAACTCGAAATGTCATCGATGTCGTCCGGGACAATGCTTGCCTCTGTGAGCCCGGCATTGCCGAACATGTCCGAAGTGGTGCTAGTGCCGATCGATACGATGGGTGAGCCGTGCCCGAGCGACAACGATTCGCCTGAGACATGCAGGCCGATGCGTTCGGCGATGATGCGCATGTTGGCGATCGACGGATCGGCAGGCCCGCGAAGGGCCGCCACGATCCGGTTCGACATCGCCTCAATGACCTTGTGCTGCAGAGTGGTGGGGGTGGCCTTCAGCCAATTATAGCCGTTACTGTCGGTGAGCCCCCACGATGCAAGGCCCGCCGTACCGACGAGCGGCATCTTCGCCGCGTATGTCTCCATCGCAGTCAGACGTGATTTGATCAGGTCGACGGCGGCGTGTTTGATGTCGGACAGCGTTATATTGAGCCAACGATAGCCGGCAGAGTCGGTGAGGGCGAAGCCCGCCGGGCCTCGAAACCACCATCCGACCGAGGCAGCACTCGCCGCCGCAGCAGCAGCCGAAGATGCCGCCGCCGAAGCACTCGAAATCGCCTGCCTGATCAGCGACGCGCCGCCCAAAGCCAGATCAGCGGCAACCACCGCTATATTGCTGGCCCCGCTTAACAGGTCCGCGGCCACCGTGCCGATCTTGCTTGCCGCGCCGAGCGCCAAGTCCGCCGCTACGGCGAGAAATCCCGGAGCGGTCGTAACCGCTGTAACCGTCGCCACCTGCGCATCCAACTGCGTCAGGTCATACAGCTGCAGATCGTGGACCTTTGGCGCGAGATACGATCCGTCCGCCGACGCTATCTGGATGTCGTAGGCGCCATTGGCCGCCGCAAACCCCGCAAGACCGGATATCGCTGCCGTCATCGGATTCGCCAGGCCGGCGCCGGCACTGTCATAGATCGATGCCGGCGTAGTCGTACCCGCCTGAAACACGGTGACCTTGGCAAGCGGCAACACGGCCCCCGTGTCGCCACGGGAGGCGATGAACTCGTAATATTGCATGTTGAGGCCGTCCTTTGCGAAGACGTGATGTGGTTACGCGGCGGATCCGGTCATCGTGCCGTTATTGGTGACGGTGACGGCGTTGCCGTTCTTTCGGACGGCGAAACCGGCACCGCCGCCTGGAGTCCCTCCGCCCGACGGGCCGCCGGGGCTTGCGTAGCCGCCGCCGGAGCCGCCGCCCGGCGAGCCGCCGGCACCGCCCGCCGACCAGTCCTGGCCGTCCGTGCCGGTCGTCAAATAGCCCTCGCTGCCGGCGCCGCCTTCGCCGTTAGGCGCGCCGCCGCCGCCGCCGCCGGTCCCGATCTTATATGGGGAAGCCATCGCGTTCGAGCCGCCGCCGCCACCGCCGGCGCGCACTGCGCCGCCTGCATCGATCGTGATCCCGCCTGTCATCGGTACTCGAACATAGATGGCGTCGCCGCCGGCCAGGCCGGCACCTCCGCCGCTCCCGCCATTGCCACCGCCGCCGCTGACCGACCCGCCGTTCTGGACGATCAGGGTCAGCGCGATCGTATGGGACGTTGTCGGCCAGGTTCCGGTGTCGATACCGATCCCGCCGCTCGCAAGTCCGGTGACGTCGACGCCATTGGGGACGTTGAACGTCACCGTCGCGTCCGAATTACCGGTATAGCCGGCGGCGTCGGCCAAGGATCGCAGGTTGACCGCCGATCCCGACGGTACGCTGATCGTCGCGCTGAATGCCCCCGGCGGCACGGCGGGCGCCCCGGCGCTCCCGGGCGCGGCCAGCACGTCCCAATAAGCATTGGCCTGGCCGGTGCCGGTCGGCGCGTGGCCGCTGAAATTGTCCTGCGTCGCGACGTAGCTGCCGCCGCCATAAGTGACGCTGTTGTTCAGGAAATAGGTCGCAATATTGTCGTAATCGCCGCGCGGCGTCAGGCCGGACAGCGATTGCGGCGCGGTCCAGATGCCCAGCAGCGTCCCATTCGCCGTCTTGAGCGCTGTGCTCGACCAGATCGTCGCCGTGCCGGCCGGTATGCCGTCATACCATCCCGGCGGGCTATCGCCGCTCGGCGTCGAGGGCTGCGCATAGGAACGCATGAATTTGATGTCGCGATAGGCGGCGCGTGCCGGCGCCGAGCTGATCGCGATCGAATAAGCAGTGGCGCTCGCCAGATCCTCGAGTCCACGGCCGTAAATGTTGAACGAAGGAAGCTTGACGTAGATCGTGTCGCCGACGTTGCTGGCGTCATAGCCGAACTTGAAGATCGCATCGTCGATCCGCGCGAAATTGGTCCCATTGGCATGCGCGCCGGAAATCGTGCCGCGCTGGCCGCGGCGGAGCTGGGTCAGGTTGTAGCGATTGGCCGCCGTCAGGGTCGCTGCCTGATAAGACACCACCTCGTCCCCGACCATGCACAAGGTGACCCCGGCGTCGCGATCCGATGTGCTGACACTGTCGAGTTGCCCCAGGTTGCTCGAAAGCTCGACCGCCAGCGTGTTCGCCATGTCCGGATCGGCGCCCGCAGCCAGCGCTGACGTGAGAGTGCCATAACGCGCCGGGCCGTCGATCGTCCCGATCATCGAATAATTGGCACTATCGGTGCTAACCCAGACCTGACACCCGCCCCAGGCCGGCGATGTCGACGCGACCGCCACCCAAATCTCGGCATCGAGCCCGGCGAGGTTCGGGGGCGCGATGAACAGCCAGGGGGCCGTCACCGACCCCGGCGCGATGTCGGTGTTCGGCTTGTATCCGCCCGAGCCGGAATGCGAGGCATAGAGCGCCGCCGAAGCGACTCCGATGGGAACGCCTTCGGCCGCGATCGCCAGCAAGCCGTCGGCGTCCTCCGAAATTTCCGTGATCCGGACCAGGACGCGGTCGAGAAGCAGGGAATCGGTCGTCGTCGTCAGGGTGACGAGATCGGTCGGTTCGAGCAGCGCGAAGTTCCACGGCAGTTTGAACGTGTATTTCTCGCGCGTGTAGAGAACGCGTTGGCCATAGAGCTGCACGGCCTTGCGCGCGATGTCGGCGTCGCAGATGCAGTGGACCGTCGTCGGATCCTGCTTGCGCCGGCCATAGGTCACGATGTTGTCCAGGTCCTGGGCGGTCGCGATGCCGACATTATATTGCTGGCTGCGGTCCAGGAATTCGAACTGGACGATGTTATAGGCGTCCGACTGATCGACGATCTCGATCGACACGGCATTGCCGCTGTCGTCGACGATCAGGTCATCCTCGGTCAGGTCATAAGCGGGCGTTAGGTTCGGATTCCAGGTGACGCTGTTGCCGGTTGCCGGCGCGTCGCCATAGGGCCGGATCTTGAGCATCCCCTCGGACCAGAAGGCAGCCGAGTTCGTCGCCGTCAGCCATTCCTCCAGGATCGACGCCGCGCTCGACTGCGATTCGAGGACGGGGGACAAGAGGAGATTATTGGCCCGGCAATATGAGGAATAGTCGGAGAGGTCGCCGATCAACCCCGATCCCCACATCGGCACGCCGTATGCGGGATTGGTCAGGAAATCGGTGATGACATCCTTCGGATCGGCATCGCCGTTCGCGACGCCGCTCAGTTGCACGGCGAAGTCGATTTCAAAGCTGTGGTTCGGCAATGTCGCGCTGTCGGCCAGGTCGTAATCCTGGGCATAGACGTAAGCGATCCCGCTATAGGGGATCGCCTGCGCCGGAACTTTGGAGGTCAGATAACTCCACACCGGTTGCGTCGGCGTGCCGGTTGCCAGGCTCAACCCGGCGGCCGACAGTGACGTCAGCACCGCCGTATCCTTGTAGATCGTGCGAATGCTCCGGATGCCGCCGGCACCACCCTCGCAAATGCCCAGCATGATCGAAGCTGTGTAGGTATAGGTCGTGTTCTTCGACCCACCGCCCAAACCCTTGCCGCCACCGGTCTTGGTGGTGTGCGCGATCGCGGTGAAGGCACCGTACCACATCAGATTGCATTTCATTCGACCCCGACCCCAGCCCAAGGAGATCGGCAGGCCCAGCGTAGACGACTGCACCTGCAGCCCGTTGAGCTTCGGCGATGTGGTCGAGGTGGTCTTGCCGCCCATCATTGATCCTCGAACAAGGTGAAGAACTTGACCGGCCGGGAGCGCAACTCCTCGTCGCGATCGGCGTTGGCGCGCAGAACGCCGCCGCCGCGGATCACGGCGTGGAGCACTTCGGGCAGGTCGATGACGATCGCCGCATGCGAATAGCAGCGGCCATATTTCCAGATCGCGAGGTCGCCCGGCCCGACCGCCTCGCGCGGAATTTCGAGCGCGAACCGCGTGACCCACCCCAGGAACTGCTCCTCGTCGCGATGCAGCATCCATTGCGGCGAATAATCGGGCTCGACATGCGGGATCAGGCCGACTGCTTCATAGACCGCCGCCGGCAGCATAGCGCAGTCGACCCCGGCTCCGCGAAGCCGCGCGCGGTGATGATACGGTGTCCCTTCCCAGCGCAGCGCCTCGCGGACGACATCCTCGCGCGTCATCCGAACGCGGTCTCCGGGACGGGGACATAAGGCGTCGCCTTGAACCGCCCCAGATTGTTGAACCGAACCGAACACCGGCTCTGCGTCAGGTCGCAACCCGGATAGGCGGTGAAGCTGTTGCCCGCGATCGGCGGTGCGGGGAGGGGTGAGACGAGCTGGAACAACCCGGCCGCATCGTTCGACATGATCGTCGCCGAGACGCCGGTATTCGGTCCTGACGTGAACACGATCCGCCCTTGCGCGAAATCATTGGTGGGCGGCGTCAGGCTGGTATCGAAGACCGTCCGTGTCGGAGTAGGCGACGCACCGATCGTACCCGTCACCGCGAAAGCTGCCGGATTGAGCGCGCAGCCGGCGTCATAGACCGCATGCAGGCAGGCCGCCTGATAGAGGTTGGCCGGCATGTTGGCGTTGAGCAACACGGTCCAGGACGACACCGTGATCGTGGCGCCATCGCCGGTAATCGCGCTGACCGCGGTGACGCGCCCCGAAAATCTCAGCACGGACCCGACCACCGGCAGGTTCCAGTCAGTCAGAAAGGCGCGGTCCAGCCGGACATTCGCGCCATCGAAGCCGTGCCCTCGGATGAACGGGATGATCGGCACCCCATTGATCAGATCGTCCGAATTCGCGGTAATGGCCATGTCGACCGTCGTGACGTCGAGCCCGATCTTCTCGCTGATGTCCTGCCGCTCGATCATCGGGCCAAGCGCATAGGTGTGACCGCCCGACACGATCGGGACATCGCCGCCCGACCATCGGATGACCACACCGCCGACCAGCGTAATCGTCCACAGGTCGACCATCTGAAAGTCCGCGCCGCTGTTGAGCAAGGCGATCAGCGCAGGCGATGCAGCTTTCATGGTCAGCCCTTGGTCGTGGTGAAGGAGAGGCCGTCCTGCGACCACAGGCTCTGCATCATCTGGTTGAGTTCGAGCGCGTCGTCGTCGAAGCGGCAGACGAACATGAAACGCCCGCTCCAGGTCAGCACCTTGCCGGCGGCGGGCGGACTTGTGAAAGTGATCGACCCACGCGAGCCAACCGTGAAGCTCGCGACGGGGGTGGCATCGGCGAACACGGTCGGCGTTCCGAGCACGCTGCCGACGGGCTCGGTGAAGGCTGCGCTGCCGAACGTCATGCTCCGGCTAAGCTGGAACGAGGTCGTGATTCCGTCGCCGACACCGAACTTCTGTCCGGCGACATTGTTGTCGCCGGGGTCGAAGAAGAAGAATTCCTGATATTGCCCGCCGTGCAGCAGGAAGAACGCGGCCAGGCGTTCGAGGTCGGGCGTTGCGGGGAGGTCGCGCAACACCTCGTACGACACCTTGAATTGCCACCGCGGATACGACCAGGTCTTGCGCCGACGCTCGCGGCCGGACGACGCCGTCGCGATCTTCGTTGCCCATGTCGGGGTCTTGGCGACCAGGAACGACTGTCCGATCAACGCCGGGAACACGTCGGGGTCGTCGATCGACGGATCGGCGGTGACGAGCCAGCGTGTCGGTAGATAGAGCGTGGGCAAACTCGTCTCCAATCGAATGGACTCTGCGAACCGCCGGAGCGATCGGAAAGGTGGTGCCGCGGCGGCAGTGCGCGAGCGATCACGCGCGCTGGCTCGACCCGGTGTGGCTTCGGACAAGCGCCAGACGATCGCATCCGAATTGGAGCTATCCGCCGGTCGCCCGTCTTGCGGGATTATGGCGTCCTGTTAGCTCTGCGGTCTGCCGTTCGGGCATCGGTTCAATGGCATGTCCGCCACGTTCGAAATCCGAACGTGACGACGGTCGGGGGGAGACGGGATGCGGTACGTGTTGGCGTTGTTCGCAATGGTGGCGGTCGGGACGGCTTCACCCGCGCTGGCCCGCAAAGAGAACAAGAAGACCGACCCGATCGCCGTGATCCAGGCGCGGATCGCGCAATTGCGTGCCGACCCGCAAGACCGGAAGTGTCTCGGCGCCGATGCCGTTACGTGCCTTGCCAGCCTCAGTCTTCGCGTTACGCCTACGACAGCGATAGGCGGCGTTTTCGCGCTGCCGGGACCGGCCGGTCACGATATCTATGGCCGCACCGTTTCGGCCACGATGAGCTTTCGGGTTAGATTCAATGCCACGAATCGCGATCTTGTCGATGATGACGACGTCTACACCCAAATCGATCTCAGTGATGGCGAACACGTCGACACCATCTATTTCTCGCTCAACCAGAGTCCGCTATTTGCCCATACGGAGAGCGACTGGGATGCAACCCGCGTTTTCGATCTAGCCACGGCTGTGCTGGGCGCAGCTTGTGTAGGAACCGATCGGATTGGCTTTTACCGGCGCTATGACGCGATACAGAGGCAATCCAGCACGGACTATGTCGACCGCGGTCGTAACGCCAACCGCTACTCGCTACTCACCGGCAATATGAAGATCTGCGGCGTGACCATGTCCGTCGGATCGAGCAGCCAATATTCCCGTTCGTTGGGATACGGAAGCTCGCTCAGGTTCACGCTATGACGCTATCGATCCTGCTTCGGGCGCATAGACGTCCATCCTCAGCCCGGTAGCGAAAAGCCCAGCTTGCCCTCGCGGTGCGCCATTTTCATCGCCTTGGCGAAGGCATTGCGGTTGGCGATGATCTGGCTCTCGCTCAAGCCGCGCGCGCTATGATCGTGATAATGATATCCGCCGGAGCCATCGTTCGCGGCGGCCGGCGCGTTCGAATTGGCGGCGGCGCCCCCTAACATCGATCGTAAGGGCTGCGCGGCCCAGGCGGGGAGCACCATTTCCCGCTCATGCAGCATGGTCAGCCCGCCGTCGACGTCCCAAATGCCGCCGGCCCCGCTGGGAATGGCCAGAGTGGAAATGAAGGCCATAGCACCGGAATATGCCGTTGCCGCTGCCGCGGGCGCGAGGCCTGGTCCGACGATAGGGATGGCTGCCGTTGCGGCATAGGCGCCTGACCCTGCGACGGCGGCATTGCTGGCAATCTCGCCGGTCGCCGCCGCCTTGCTCGCCGCCCCGCTCAGCAACAGTGCCGACAGATGCTGCACCAGCCATTTCTGGATGATCTGGGCAAGCGCGTCGGACAGGATGCCGACCATGCCCTTGTAGAGATTCTGGAGGGTGGCCGCAAACGACTGCTGGAATGTCAGAAGCTTGGAAAAGTTCTGGCTCCACAATTGGGCGGTCGCGTTGATCGCCTGTCGCTCGACTTGGCTACTCTCGAGCAGCGCCTTGCGCTTGAGATCGACGATCTTCGCATCTGACGCCTTGGCCGCATCTTCCTTCTTTTTCTGCAACGCCTTCCACTGCGTCAAATCGTTCGCGTACAGCTTCTGCTGGTCGGCGAAGAACTTCTCCTCGGCGGCCTTCCGAGCCTGTTCGGTCTTGATCTCTTCCTGGAGCAATTGGCCCTGAGTCTTGACACCCATCTGGACGAGGAACTCGCCGGATTTCTGGGCCGTGTCGATACGATCCTGCTGGTCCTTTTCGAAGTCCTGGATGGTTTTATCGTCGATCTTGGCCAATTCGGCGGAGGTTTTGCTGGCCGAGACGACGATTTGCCTATCGCCTTGCTCGGCGGCCTTGACCTTCGCGTTGGAAACCGGGGAGCCCTTTCCGGCGCTCCCGCCACCGGCTGGCCGCCGTACACCCCGGCCACCGCCCTGGCCGGACGTGCCCCCGGTTCGACCATTGTCGCCACCTTTTTCATCCGTGCCGCCGGGCACATGCGCGATTCCGCGGGTGGGAGCCGGACCGGGCACGGCTTGCCCGTTAGCCGCTGCCGCCATCGTCTTCGCCAGGTCGGCATAGACTGCCTTGATCTTCGCCGCCGTCTCGATCGCATGCTTCTGGATGCGGTCGAGTCCCGATTGCCAGTCGCCTGCGATCGCGCCCCAATTCAGCGTGAATACGTCGCGCGCGATCGTGCCCATCATCGTCAGCCGGTCGATGAACAGGATGATCGCCGCCTTGATCACCTCGATGACGATGATCACACCGTCCTTCAGGATTTGCCAGGTGTCCTTGAACAGGTTGAGTGCGGTTTCCGCCATTTGGGTCGCATTCGGCGTCTTCACTCCGAACGCGTCGCTGATGTCGCTCACCAGCGCCCCGACGATATCGACGACCGCATCCCACAACGCTTTGAAGATCCCAGCCACCGCGTCGATCTCCACGCCCAGCTCTTTGACCACGAGGATGACTACGTCGAAGATCTTGGCCACCGCGCCACCCGACGTGTAGCTGTCGATACAGGCTTTGACCAAGCCAGTGAAGCTGCTGACTATTTCGGTCAGCACCGGCGCCAATGCATCGGTCAACACGTTGCCCATGCCCGTCCAGGCAAGTTGGGCTTCGTTGACCGACTCGCCAAGTTTGGTGCCGCGCTCGATCGCCCGGTCGTTGGCGGCACCATAGGATTCGGTCTTCTGCGCCAGTGCAGAGATCGCCGCGCCGCCCTGGTTCAGGAATGGGATCGCCTCAGCGCCGCTCTGGCCCATCAGTTTGATTGCCATCGCGGTTTTTTGCGGGCCATCGGCGGTCTTGGCGAACTTGTCGGCAACCGTGGTCAGGATCGTCATCTGATCCGACCCGGCCTTGATATCGATGCCCAGATTCTTGAACGAGTCGGGACTCTGTTTGAAATTCTTGTCCAGCGCCGCGGTGCTCTGCGACAATTTGGTGAAGTCGGTTCCGGTCGCCTTCGCCATGCCCTGCAGCAATTGTACCTGGTGCGTCGACATGCCGAGCTGCTTGGACAGGACGGTGATCTTCTCGGACGACTCGCCCATCGCGATGATCGCTTCGGCCGCCTGCTTGCCGACCTCGATCAGGCTGCCCGCCATCTCCTTGGCACCGTTGATCCCTTCGACCAGCTTGCCGAACCCGCTTTTGCCTTCGCCCGACTTGGCCGCCATTTCCTGCAGCGCCGCGCTGTTCTCCTTCAGCGAAATGGCCATCTCGTTCAAGCCGCTCACGATCTCCTGCGGCTTCAACCCACGCATGCTGGCGGCCAACCCGTCGATCGACTGAGCGTTGCGCTCGACCGCGCCGCGCATCCCGGCAAAGCCTTCGGTCATGCTGTCCGCGGCGCCCTGGACCGAGCTCTTCAGTTCGCCCAGATCGCCGCGAACGTCCTGCAAGCCCGCCTCCACGCCGGATGTGTCGGCCGTGATCCGGATGGAGACGATATCGCTCATGACATGTCCTTCAGTTTCTGGAGTATCGCTTGCGATGCGGTCGCAGTATCGCCGCCGGCGACGGGCATCGCGACCTCGGCGGAAAGCCGCGCCAACGTGGGCTGGTCGGGCGAGATCTCCCGTGTCTCCACCGAATTGCGGTCGTCACTGGCGATCAGATCGACGCCCAGCGCTCGCGCGATCGCAACCGCCGCAATGTTGAGCGGAGGGCCGGTTCGCCGCCAGGTCCGATGCTGCGCATCGACATCGGCCAGCCCCCAGTCGCGTTCGATCGCGACCTTCGATCCGCCCTCTATCCCGGCGGCAATCAGATCGTGGACGAGCTCGGCAAGTCCGTGCTCGAGGCTCCCACCGACGCCGTTTCCGTGGGAGCCGTCGCTTCCCCCTTGCGCTTCAACCCCGATTCCTCGCTCAGCTCCAGGAATGCCGTCTGGAGCCCGACGAACTCGTCCATCGACACGTTCGCTTCCAGATAGTCGGCGGTCAGCACGGGATCGATCTTGACCAATCCGATCGACAGCACGTTGAGCAGATCGAGCGCCGAATCCATCAGATCGGACAGTGATCCGCTGCCATCGGTTTTGCGCTGGATGTTGTCGATGAACGGTGCCGCCCGGCGCAGTTCGCCGAGCTTGTAGGGCGCGATCGCGAAATCGCGCCCAAGGACGTGGATATTGGCCATCTTACTGCGCCGACCCCCATTTCAACACGTTGCCCGACGGATCGGCGAATGCCGAGAAATCGAGTTCCGGGATCATGAAGTCGTCGACCTTGGTTTGCAGCGCGAGCTTGTTCGAAACGCAGGAAAACAAAGTCAGCGCCAGCCCGTTGCCGCCCAGTTGGTTGAAGAAATCGGCACGGAAGGTAGGCGCCTGACCCATCTGGAGATTCTGCACCACCGAGGTCTTCGCGACGGTGGAGGTCGCCGTGTAGCTGTAGTTGATGAAGACCACCTTCCCGGTATCGGCGGCGGCGAACAGATACGCGCCGGCGGTGACGCTATATTGGCCGGCGGTCGGAGCGGAAGCGACGCGCGTCATCGGGTTGCCGCTGGCATCGCGTACGCCCAGGTCGCTCGCCCAGGTGCCGCTGCCGGGCACGGTCGGCGTGATCGTGAACGGCGTCGCCGGGATCGTCGCGCCGGTGACGTCGTTGACGATGCTGTACAGGCTCGACGTCACCGTCTGGCCAAAGAACAGGCTGTTCATCACCGCGCCGTTGAACTGGCCGTATTTGGCCTTGCCGGTGATCTTCATCTTGCCGCGGCCGACTGCGACCGGGAACTGGTTGGAGCCGTACAGCTCCTTGATGTCGCCCTGGATATCGATCGAGACTTCCTGCGTCACCGCGAGCATCAGCGGCGTGGGATTGGCGATCGCTGCGCCCGTCGCGTCGAAGGTCGGCGTGCCCCACAGCACCCCGGCACCGAAATTGTACATGGCCATGCCAATTCTCCAATAAAAAGCCCGCAAGAAGCAGGCGTTGGCGTACGTAGTTTAAAGTGATTGGTAACTTAGACGGGAGTGCAGCCAGCACGCGCGATCTGGCGTCGCTCGTCGTCGCTCAAGTCGGCGGGCGCGGTGAGCACACCATCCTCGACATGGATTTCGCGCCCGGTCGACAGCGTGATCGCACCGACATGGGCCGGCGCCGCGAAGCGCGGCGGCGTAGATGAGGTCGCCGCTGCGTCGTCCGCCGTTGGCGTCGGGGGATCAGTCTCGGCCGCGGCGGATTGCGATCGTGCCATTGGTGTCTCCGTTATCGTCAGGGAAGGATGATGGTGATCGGCACGATCAGCATGGCCTGACCGTCCAGGTCGCCATTGTCCTTGTGGATCGTGCCGTCGATGAACGCGCGATAGGCGAGTCCGCCGAGCGTCTGCCGCGCACCGGGAAGCGCGGGGCGAAACGCCGCCTCGATCGCGTCGAGGATCACGTTGCTGGTTTCGGCTGGGGTCGCTGCCTGGTCCTTGCCGCCGCGATGATAGATAATCCAGCTCGCGCGCAGGCTGTGCTTGTCGAGCTGCCCGTCGAGCGAGGTAACCGTCTCGGTGCCCTCGATCTGGTACAGTCCGGGCACCGGCGCCTTGTCCCACATCTTGAGTCGGCGCGAGCGCTCGACAAAGCTTTCGTCATTGCCCCAACGCACGTCGCCCAGCGCCAGCAATGCGTCGAACACTTGGTTGCGGCTAGTCATCCGATCGCCTCCTGTGCAGCGGTGATCGCCGCCAGTTTCAGCGCCGCGGCGATCTCGTCGGCCTCGTCGCCCAACGCGCTCGCCAGATAGGGGCGCGCCGGAAAACGGGACTCGGGATGGTGGACCACCCGCGCGAAGACATGTTTGCCACCCGCCGCGAAGGCGAGTGCCTTGGCCTTGTCGGGCACGATGTCGTGCGGTGACGTACTGCCACCGTGCTCCAGGATCGCTGCGTAACGTACGCTATCATTGACGAATACCTCGCCGACGATGCTGTCGCCCTTGGTCTCGACCATGCGCTCGACCGCGCTTGCCAGCCGCCCGGTGCGCGCGTTCAACATCTGGCCGTGGAGCTTGTCGTCGATCACATGGCGCTGCAGCTCGGCGGTCGCCGCCGTCGCCTTGGCTTCGACCGCCGCCGACACTTGCGACGACAGGCGGTCGAGGCCTGCGCTCAACCCTTCGGCCTCCAGCGTCACGCTCACAGTGGCGCCGCCAACATGTAATTGTTGAGCCGGGCGAGTACCGCCTGGTGCATCGCCTCGCGGCTGAACGCGACGGTGGTCGCGCCCGAACTCGCGTGGCTGGTCTCGCCGATATGCGTGCGGGCCGAATAGGCCTCACCGACCAATTCGGTCACGGCCAGCATCAAGTCGGCGGGAACCGCTTCATATCCCGCGACATAGGTCACGCGTACCGGCCGATCATACGGCGTGCGCGATCCGACCAGGATCACGCTGCGCCCGTCGGTGGCCACGCCTGATGCGGCACCCACGGCATCGACCGCATTGTCGATCCGCGTTTCGCCCCATTCGACGGACGTCACCGACTGGACCGGCCAATTCCGCAATAGAAACCGCGATCCGCCGGTGCCGCGATAGGTCTCGACATGCGTTGCGGTCAGGACGGTGCGCTGGATCGTGTTCTCGACGAATGCCGACACCTGGGTGACCAGATCGCCCAGTAGCGCGTCGTCATTGTCGCTTGAAATGTTGAGCCAGCGTTTGACCGCCGACAGATTGGTGAGGTCGCCCGCCGCCATGACGTCACGCTGCCACGAAGATAAAGCCGTGCGCGAGCAACTCGGCGGCCGCGAGGACCGGAACCCTCACGATGCCCTTGGCATCGGAGGCAAACGACTGTCCGCGCCAGCTGCACCCGGCGCCGTCCTCGTGGCGCATCGCGACGGTATCAACGATCGCCACCTTCGTCGTGCGGCGCGTGGAAGGGTTGTCGGCCAAGCGGCATCTCCTCTGAACGAAAAGGCCCCGCCGGTCATCGCGGCGGGGCCAGGAAAGCCCGGGAGCAAGGGGTGGGCGCCCGGGAGGGAGAAGGGTCAGCCGTTGGCGATATTGGCGATCACGCCCATCGCGAACGGCGCATAGACCGCCAGCGTCTCCTCGACATACACACCCGACATCTCGGCGCGCGTCGTGATCGGCCAGTCGATCTGGTAGTAATCGCGGCGCACCTTCATCTCCGCGACGTTGGGCACCTCGCTCGACTGGTATTGGACCGGCAGGTCGCCCGCCCAGCCCAGGATCGTCCCCGCCGACACATTAGGGTGCAGGCGGATCGGAATCTTCTTGTTGAGGTACGGGTTGTAATAATATTCGACCACGCCGCCGGCGGTCAGCGCGACTTCGCCCGCCTTCGGATCCTGGAAGTAATTGAGCAGCGACGCGGTGCCCGACGCGAGCACCTTCTTGGTGATGTTCCGCTGCTCCTGGCTGTTCACGTAGAGCACGTCGACCGAACATTGATAATTGTCCCACATCGACTGCATCATCACGTCGATCTCGGTCACCGACCCTTGACCCGAAGAGGTGAGGGTCATGCCCGCGCCCGGCGTGCCGGTGGCGAGATAATTGACGTATGCGCCCGACCCCGGCTTCAGCGCGGTGGTCAGCAAACCGTCGAACGCGGTCGAGTTGGTCGAGCAATCCGCGCTGACCGCGCTCGCCGCCTGCCCCGTACCAGCAAGCGGTTTGGCAAACACGACGCTGTTGGTCGAGCTGATCGCCTCGAGCTTCTCGCTTCCAGCGGTGCCGACGAACCAGGCATAACCCGCCGCGCCCTGGATCGCCGGGACGCTGCACGACAGTGCCTGGCCGGGGGTCGTGGCCTGGCTAGCCGCCGCCGACTTCATCGACGACCCGCCGTTGATTGAGAAGCTCTTGCCGTCGGCGCCGGTCACCGACTTCGACGTCGCCACGCCGTTCGACAACGTGCTGTTGCGCATGCCTTCCATCGTCAGCGCGACCACGATCACCGAATAGGTCACCGATCCGGGCAGGGTCGATCCGGTACCGCCCGCGCTCAGGGTCGGCGCGCTCGGCGTACCCAACGCCAGCGAGGCATTGCCGAAGATCACCCCGGCTTCTTCCTTCAGCATCGTTTTCTGCAGCAGCCGCTGCGTCATCGACGCCTTGATGTCCTCGAACGTGCGGCCGGCGGAGATCGCTTCGAACGTCGCCTGGTCTTCCTCGCCCAGCGTGCGATACGGCGCTGCGCGGTCGGCGGTGGTGTAGGCCATCTGCCCGGCGCGCTGGCCTTCGGGCACCCAGGGCGTGTTGTCGAAGCCCGATCCGGTCAGCGCGGTGACCGACTTCCAGTTGGTCGCGGTGCCGCCCCCGCCGCCGACGCGCGGCAGCGATTTGATGATCGGCGTATTGACCGGATACAGGTTTTTGGCTGGTGCCTGCAGGTCATAAGCGACCAGGCCGGTGCCGGTCGAAATCGCCTTTTCGACCATGTCGGGGCGCCCGCCCGCCATCAGCATGATCGCGCGCGAAATATTCTCGTCGGGGTTCGACAGGCTGGAGACGAGCGATTTCTTGATCTCGTCGGGAGTCAAATTGGTCATTGCTATCCGTCCTTTGGATAGGCGCAGGAACGAGGCCCGGGCGCGACGGCGCGGGCGACAGGGTCAGGCGGCTGCGCGGGCCGCGTGAACCAGGGTCGGGTTGGACAGGGCGATGCGCAGCAGGAACTGGCCGCGCTCCTGCTCAGGGAGGGTGTCAATCACTTTCTTCAGCTCGTCTGCGCTGATCGCCGACGTGCCATTGGCGGAATTGGGCGAGGCGTCCTCGACCTTGCTCACCGCGCGCAGCGGGCCGACGGCGGTCCTGGGTGCAGCGGGCTGGGCCTCGACTTGCGCCAGACGCTTGGTCAGATCGCCAATCGTCGCGTTCAGCGTCGTGATCGTGTCGCCGAAGCGCTTGGCGAGGTCGGCCATCATGGCGTCGCCCCGCGCTAGCTTCGCGGTGTCTTCGTCGGGATCGGGAGCGGGCGGCGCAGCCTGCGGGCGAGGGCGGCCGGCAACATCCGCCGGCGGCGGGGCCGCGTCGCCGCAATTGTCCTCGCAGCATTGCGCGCCCAGCGCGACGAGGTGGTCGTGTGCCGCCTGAATGCGATCGGCATCGCCTTGGGCGGCCCCGGCATCATCGGTGTCGGTGTCTTCGGTGTTGTTACCGGCATCGCCGCCGGTCGCGACACGCTTGACCTGATCCTTGCTATCCGGCGCCGGTTTGGGCTTGGGTTTAGGCGGCGGCGCGTCGTCGTCAGCATCGCCATCGCGCGACGCGTCGGCCTCGTCTTCGTCGGTATCGGCTTGCGGGTCGGACGATTTAGGCTTCGGTTGCGGCTTGGCGGCGGGCTGCTCGCCAGGCTTGGGCCGGGCAGGGGGCTGCTCGCTGGCCGCCGGCTTTTCTCCGGTTTTGGAGGGCGGCTGTTTGTCCTGGTCATCCGGCCTACCGCCGCCCGGATCTGCGGGAGCATCGTCTGCATCGGCCTGGGCCGCCTCTGCATCCGGCCCGCGCTCCTCGTGCCGGTCGTCGTCATCATCCTCGCCCAGATCGCTCGCCAGCGCCGCGGCGATCAGCCGTTCGCGCGCCTTGAACAGGAAGTCCTTGTACCGCCGCGATCCCGCGTCCTCGGCCATCTCGCGGGCCTTCGCGACCACCTCGTCGCCACTCGGAACATAATCCATATCGGCCTTCCACATGTTGATGACGGCGTCGGGGTTGCAGGGGCTGTCGACCAGGCTGATCTCGACTAGCTTCAGCGCGGTGATCACGCTGCGGTCGGCGGTGTCGCGCTTGAGCACCTTTCCGCCGATCGAGAAGCCGGCATAGACGCCCGCACGCACCTTGGTGATGGCCAGCGGATCGACGACGTGCGCGCAGATCTGGGTGATGCCGTGATCGTCAACCTCGGCCTCGACCACGCGCCCCGCCGCACTCGGCTCGTGCATTTCGCGCAAAGCCGGGAAGCGACCGTAATCGGGCAAGGCCGCCTTCATCGCCGCGGCGGTGATCGTCTCGCCCTGCTGGTCGCGCGTCTCGGACGAGGCGACCCCCCAGACCTTGATCGTGCCGTCTTCCTGATCCTCGACCTTGGTGATCGCGCCGAACTGGCGAAACCGCGTCATGCGATGGCTGTCCTTTCGGGATGTGGGTAAGTATCGACACGTCTCTCATTTGGCTTCTGCGCACAGCCGCGTTAGGCTTCCCTTCGGTCGGATCGCGGGGGCGATCGGAACATCGGGATGGGGGCAAGACATGAGACTGAAGCCGTTGATCTTCCTAGCTATTGCTACCGGTCTCTATTTCATTGGCCGCTCGCTGGAGATGCAGGGCGATGCCGCGCCGTTCGGGGCGAACGGTGTCTCGCCCGAACGTGCGAAATATCATATTGCGGCGCTTGTCCTGATACTCGGTGCGTTGGCGTCGTTCGTCTTCGCCGGCTGGACCATCTTCCGCGGCAGGCGCAGCTAAGGGAGTCCGCGTCACCAAGAACGCGGTTCAGCCTTCAATCGGTCTGGCCGTCACTCCCGCCACTGCGTCTTCCAGCAACACCGCGCCTGCGCCGGTATACAGTATCGGCCGTGCCCCCAGCCCGTCGGGCAGCGGGTCGTCCCCTCGCGCATGCCGCACCTCGTCGATCGCCTTCGACCCGTTGCGCAGGTCGCGGTCGTCGATCTCCGATTGCACCTGCGGGTCGATGCTGGTCGCCTTGACGAAAGAGAACTCGAGATCGGCGTAACCGAACTCGATCTGGATCACATCGTCGATCCACCGCTTCATCCATAGCTGCAGCGGCTCGAGACCTTCCTCGAGCGAGCGCTCCTGATCCTCCATCGCGGTCGACCGATTCATCTGCCGCACGAATGGGGTAGGGGGAAGCGAGAAGGCGAAGGCCACGATCCGCGCAAGCCATTCGTCGAACTCGTCCTTGATCGGCGCCGCCTTGAACGCCGTGAACTGTGATCCGTGCGGGCCCCAGATCAGCTTATTCTGCTCGGCGGCATTACCGGCGATCCGGTCATCGAACCATTGCTGCAATTCCTGGATCTTTGCCGCGTCCCATCCTTCGGGGGCATTGAGCAAACCCGCCGGCACGTTGCCCTCGGTAAAATAGCTCAGTTGTGCCGCCTGGCGCCGCAGGATCGTATTGATCGTGACGATGATCTGCTCGACCGGCCCGAAGCCATAGAGGTGATGCGGCCGCACGTTCCGCGGCGCGTAGAGCAGGTCGGCATTGTTCAGGTTCGCCCAGACGACACCCTTGATCACCTGCTGATAGGCAATGTCGGTCGGCCCGCGTGGCCGCCGCCCGGTATCGTCGACCATCGGATGGATCGTGTCGCCCGGCACGATCTCCAGCGCGATCAGCTTTCCACCGCGATTGCGCCGCTTCTCGAAGGCCGGCGCATCGAGCGTCAGCAAATCCTCCAGGCTCGATCGCATGAAGGTCGCGAACGGCGTGACCCCATCGGGTTTGCGCCAGAACCGCGTCAGCTCGGCGATGCGCGGATCGTCGGCGATCTTGGCGGCCCCATCGACCGGCTTGATCTGCCAATCGAGCCGCTCGACCTGATCCTTGCGCGTCTCGATCGCCAGCCGCACCAATTCGACATTGGCGAACGCCCGCAGCGCCGGGAAGCCGGTCTGCTCGTAAGCGCGCGGTTGCAACGTCGCGTTGATATTGGACTTGAAGTCGTAGCCGCGTACAGGCTGCTGCACGACAGGCGTGAGCGGAAAGCCGGGCGAAAACGGGCCCCACGCATTCTCGTTGCTGCTGTTGCCCCAGCTATAGGTGACATTGGTCTGCACGCCGCTTTTGGGCATGTGGTTCTCCTTTTGCCGGTCGCTGCCAGATCGAGGGATGGAAAGCGGAGCCGACCGAGCATAGGCTTCGCGTACGATGACCGAACGCAACCGCTGGATTCACCACATCAAGGATGTGCGGGCCGACCACGCAGTCGGTCTGGTCGAGGCCGAGCGGATAGCGTTGGCCGATCCGGCCTGGCGCCGATGGGTCGAACACCAGATCAACACCGATGAGCAGTGCCGCCGTATGGCGCTTCGCCATATCAGGGTATCCGGTGCCAATGCCCTGATTGAGATCGACGACGATCGCCTGCGGGTCGTCGGCGATGACCGAGGCTGATCGCCGCCGTGTTCGTCACCGCGATCGAAACATTCCTTGCCCAATCAGGTAAAAGTCGCGGGCGCGTTTGCTACCGCGCCGATGGCCTGTGGGTGTTCGTCACCGAATATTTGACCGAGGAAACCGCGGAGTGCCTGCCTTACTGGATCAACAACTATCCGCCGTCCGGGCTCTATCAAAGCCGTGGCGAAGCCGCAGCGGCGCTGCGAATCGTACTCGGCGAAATGGAGCCCATCGAGGGCGCCCGGTCGGTTGAGATCAATACGGATGTCGGACCCTATCCCGAACCTTGATCACTTCCCGGTAACCGTCACCGCATTCGCCACCCGCACCAGATCCAAAAACCCGGCCGACGCCACCGCATCCTCCGCCGGCCAGAACGCCATGACCAGGGCATCGGCCTTGTTCGGCGACCTCGTGCCCTCGGGCTTCTTGTCGACCACCAGCTTCAAAGCGCCGTTCACCGCCCGGGTCGCCTGGCTCAACTCCTTCCGCAACGACGCCAGTCCTGGCATGCCGCGCGGCAGACTGATCAGGTCGGCGGGATCATAGGCCTCGCCCGCCGTCACTGCTTTGTGCGTACGCTCGAAGCGCAACCGCAATTGCCACCAGGCCTGCGCCTTCAAATTCGCATAGAAATCGCCATTGACCGGCGTCTCACTATCTCCCGGCACGACATGCTCGCGCGGCCGGAGCGGCGATGCTCCGGCATTCCATGGCCGGAACGTGATCCCGGCTGGAAGCAATGCCCTTCCATCCGCGTCCACCTCGTCGCGCAATCGATTGGCTTCCGCCTTCACCCCCGCGCCGACGCCGATGCTGTCATATTGCAGCGCCACCGTCCGTCCGCGCAGTCGATCGACCGCCAGTCGCGTCGCCTTGCCGACATCGCCTTCGCCCCAATCGTCGACCGAATGCACGATCGATCCCTTGGCGATCGCCAGCGCGTGCCGGTCGCCGCCCTCATCGGCCGGATCCAGCGCGGCACGCCATGCGCCCTCATCGTCGAACCCCAGCACCAGATGGGCATCGATCGCGCTCGCCACCCAGTCGCCCGGGATGATGATCCCCTCGATCGCGGCGGTGTAATTGCGGTCGACTTCCTGCGCGAAGACATGGAGCAGACCGTCCGCCGCCGCCTTGGCCCGCCGCCCGGCATACCAGGCGGCGTCCTTGGCCGGGTGGTCGCGCCAGTCCATCACGAACACATTGACCCGATCACTGGCGAGCGCCGCGCCCGGCGCCCATTCGATCCCGCTTTCGCGCCGCCGGTGGAAGACATTGCCCGGCCCGTTGACCGAACTCATATCGATCTGGACATTGGTCGTGTCGGCCAGTGCCGCCTCGATCTTCTCGGGTCGCTCGTAATGCGCGCTCTCGTCCTTGAAATAGATCAGCTTGCGCCCGCCGCGCCCGATATTGTCGCCCGACTCGCCGGTGATCGTGGCGCCATTTTCACGGTTGACGATCTTCATGCTCGGCATATCGTCGCGTGGGTCGAAACCGGCGGGCAGCATCAGCCTGGGCAAGTGGCGTATGATGATCCGCATCTTCTCGAAAATACTGTCGGGGTCGCCTATCTTGTCGACCAATTGCTCCTTGCGGGAACCCCAGCCAATCGCCGCACCCGGCCGATACAGCCACAACCACACCGAAAAGGCACAGGCCAGCCAGGTCGCACCCATGTCGCGCGCCTTCTCGATCAACCCGCTCTGCTGTTCATTAACGCTGGCGTGCAGGAATGCGATCATCTCGGCCTGGCGGGGAAAGGGCAGGAATGGCATCACCGTCGGCGCGTCGCTCGCTGCCTTGCGCGGGTCGTACGTCACTGCCCAATGCGCAATCCAGCTGATCGGACTCTCGCGATACCGCTCGGCCAGCCCGGCGCGCAGCCCGGCATCCGCCTTCAGCCGCCGCAACCGATGCTGCCGCGTTGCCAGTTCGTCGACATAGTCCGGCGGCCAGGCCGGGGAAGGCGGCGCGTAAATCGTCGTCACCCCAATTCTTCCCGATAGCGCTCCGCTGCCTCACGCGCCGACATATCGCGTGTGATTGTCTCCGTGGTGCGCGTGCCATGCGGATCGGGCGCTGAACCCTCGCGCCGTCCCGCACGTGTCTTTTCCCACCACAGCATCGCCGTGGTGTTCCCGTTCATCGCGGTTTCGAACAAGGTCAGCGCGATCCGCGCATTGGCTACTTCGACACCGGCGTCCAGCTCGGCGCGGCACCGCCGCTTCAACGTCGTCACGCTCATCCCCATGATCCGCGCGATGATCGCATAAGGCGTCCCGATCTCGGCGAAGCGCCGGATATCCGCGCGCATGGCGTCGGTGATCTCGACCGTGGCCCGCCGACTCCTGCCCGCAGCCTCGGCAGGGCAAGCCGGGCCGGGCGAGGCCGGCGCAACGGGAATAGCGGCCCTGACCGATGTTCTCGTCGCCACGCGCTTCCGTTCCGACATCCGAACTCCACCCGATCGCTATCCGCCCGGCGCACCGCAACGACCCGCCGCGGCAACGTTCGGACGTTGTCGGAGGAGCGTCTTGGATCGGTGGAATGTCTGCGAGAAAACTGCGCGACGTCGTTTCGGTCAAACGCAAATTTGGATGATTGCTACATACACGTTTTTTCGTGGCAGTCAAGAAGTTTTCACGGTTTGTTCTCATTTTCTCGGGTGAGCGGAGGAGCGGTTGACTCCGCTCCTCCGCCCAACGCGTTACACTGTCGCCGCGGGGCCGAACCAGGTCGCGAGCGCGTCGCTCAACCCGACATTGTTACCGTCGCCCACCCAAGCGACATGGCCGTCGGGGCGGACGAGCACCGCGGCCGGGGCAGGGACCACGCCGATCACCGGCAGCTCCCAGAGCCCTTCATAGCGGGCATCCAACAGCTTCACCCGGTCGGTCCAAGGCGCGATGTCGATCGCGCCCGGCTCGCCCAGATTGAGCAGCACCGGTCGTGCGTCGTGCAGCAACGCGAACACCCGCGCTGGCCCCTCGGCGGTGACCAGATCGAGGTCGGGCATCCGTCGCCCGAGCAGCGCGTGCCCCTCGCCAAGATCGTATTGCACATCCAGCCCGGACATCATCCCGGCAATCCGCCGGCGCGGTTCGTCCATGCCGAGCAGTTCGGCGACGATCTCGCGCAACGCACCCGAGCGCTCGTCGGCGCGCCGAAGGGCTACTTGCGCCATCGTATTGCGCAGCACTCGGGCCGCGACGGGGTGACGCTCGGCATGATAGCTGTCGAGCAGGCTGTCGGGCGCCGTCCCCGCGGCGACGCGCGCCAATTTCCATCCCAGGTTGACCGCATCGTGCAAGCCGGTGTTGAGACCCTGCCCACCGTCGGGCGAATGAACGTGCGCGGCATCGCCGGCCAGTAACACGCGTCCCTCGCGATACGTCGCTGCCTGTCGCGTCATGTCGCTGAAGCGCGAGATCCAGCTTGGATTATGCACCCCATAATCGCTCCCATAAACCGCGATCAGCCCCTCGCTCAGGTCGCTGAGCCCCGGATCGCCGGCACGCCCCGCCCGCTGCTCGGTGATCATGACGCGCACCGTCTTGCCGTCGTCCATGCGGCTCAGCCCATGCAGCCCGGTCGCGTCGCGACGGATGCCCCAGTCGGGCTCCTCTTCCAGCTCGACCTCGGCGATCAGATTGCTGATGGTGGGATCCCAACCCGGAAAGTCGATCCCCGCCGCCTTGCGGATCAGGCTGCGGCCGCCATCGCACCCGACCAGATAGCCGGTCCGCAGCGAACTGCCATCGGACAGCGCGACGTCGACGCCCATATCGTCTTGGACGAACGCGACCACATCGCGTGCGCGATAGGTCGGCACCCCCAACTCCGCGACCCATTCGGCCAGGATGCGCTCGATATGGTTCTGCCACAAAGCCAGCCCGTAATTGTGCCGGGTGGGAAAGTCGCTGATGTCGAGCCTGGTGAGCGCGAAGCCCGTGACCTGCGTCGCTTCTCCAGCGGCCAGGAAGCGGTCGGCGATGCCGCGTTGATCGAGCAATTCGATCGATCGCGCATGCAATCCGCCTGCGCGCGACCCCGCCAGTTCCTGGTTCGGGCGCCGCTCGACGATCGCGACATCGGCCCCCGCCAGCGCCAGTTCGCCGGCCAGCATCAGCCCGGTCGGCCCGCCGCCGCAAATCACGATCGCGTGGTCGCTCGCCTTCGTATCGGCGCCTTCGTGCACGTCATAAGTAGATGATACTGCCCGCATATCGCGTCTCCCTGCGAATCGATGGGGCAGGGGCTTTACGGCAAGGGGCGGGTCTTGAAGCAAGGCCCTTGCGAATTATATCTCGAAAGTGCGGGGGAGTTATGTCCGCCGCGCGCTCCCAAAAATCTCGGTAATCGTTCGTATCGCTCGGTCCGTGTTGGCGGCTATTGTTGCGATCCCAGCAACTCTCCCGCGCCCAGCCGCGCGTACACCGCCTCGACATCCTCGCGATCCACATCCCGTCGCGCTGCCGCCGCCATTTCGGGCCACATCCGCAATGCCGTGATCAGCCGCTTGCGTGCCGTCCGCCATTGCATTCCATGTGCGCGCGCCAGTTGCACGAACGACCGGTCGCTCAGGACCATATCGAGGACCATCGCTCTCGGCCGAGGGATCGCCTCACACCACGCGCGATAGGCGACCTCCAGTCGCACACGTTTGAGCGACTCGACCAGTTGGTCCCGCCCCGAATTGGCAAAGTCGACGCGTGTTTCCAGTGACACCGACCGTATCGATCCGGCGCGCCGGATGCGTTCCGCCACCCCGGCAATCTCTTCGGCAGCGGCGCGCTCGTCCGCGCTGATCTTGCCCAGCCGTTCCATCCGGTGGAGCGGCGATTGCCGACGCCGCTCGGGCAGCGCGTTCGCCTTTTCGTGCGTCTCCGGCGTGCCTTCATTCTTGTGCCGCCATCGCGCGATCATGGCCTCGTGCCGCCGTTCCGACTCCTCGCGCCGGTGCAGTGCGGCGGCCAGACGATCGACGGGGTCGAGCTGCTGCTCGCGTTGTGGGAGCGCGGCCAATCGTCGTGCGGCACTGGCGCGGATCATCGCCAGCCGGTCTTCCGCGCCACTCCCAGCGCGTGCGCTCGCCCGCTGGATCTTCGGATTGCTATCCGCCAACGTCTTTCCTCCTGACAAATTCGGTGTCTGATTTGACTGGCGCTTCGGCCTATCCAGTTCGCGTTTCGGTCGCTGGCACGGGTCGAAGGGATGCGGGCACAATCCCGCCGTAGATCGGATCGGGATGATCGCAGAGCGAGCGCCCACATGCTGCGCACCTCGTTTGCGGTCCGTCCTTTAGCGATCCATTGACGCGTTCGGAGCTGGCGGCGTTGGTCATAGGCGATAAATTGGACATATTGTCCAACATATCAACCGTCAGTTGGTGCTTTGTCATGTGCGGAGATCGTGGTACAATTTGTCCATGACCGATCCGATTACGCCCGAGGAATTCGACGCTCTTTATATCGCCAGGGTGAAGGCGCTTCGCCAGCTCAGGGGGATGACGGCGGGGCAGATGTCGACCCTGCTGGGCGTGCCGGCCGAACGTTATCGCAAATACGAATCGCGTACGCCGATGCCGCATGCGTTGATGGAACAATTTGCCTTGATCACGGGCGTCTCAGTCGAATTTCTTCTCACCGGACGGCGCGTGGCCGGGAAGGGGCCTTATCCGGACGTGCCCGGCCCGCACATGATCGAAAAATGGCGCGCTGCTCAGCTCGCCGATGACGGCAAGCCTCTGCGAAAAGGCGGCTGACTTGGCCAGATCGTCCCACTAGAGGCTATATTCCGGATCGAGCTAACTGCCATCATCGACGTTGAATAGTTGGACAATATGTCCCATATTTGCTTTTCGCCGTTTTTTCCGGCGTGGGAGCAATCATTGCCGCCTGCTGCTGTTCAGTCCTCGCCCGACCTCCATCCCGAAAGCGCGCGTCTGCTCGCGGTCGACTGCTGGACCCGTGACCCGGCGGTGGCCGCGTTGATCGATGCCGCGCACGCCCTGATCCCGATTGGCGAGAGATTGCGTGACTGGTGTATCCGGCGTCCCTCGATCGACCGGCTGATCGCCGACGAAATCGGAGCGCTCGTTTGGGAAACGATCGAAACGGGACGGATCAACGTCTGTCAGCGAGAACCGCGGGCCAGCGGAGTTGTTGGTACAATCTGGACCGAGCTGGAAAGCTTGCGCGCGCGCTGGATCGCCGCGCGCTTGCGGTTCGAGGGGTTTTCGCCCGCCGCGCAGGACATCGGGCCGTGGTACGATCGGTTGCAAGCGCTCGAACAGGAAGCGCCGGCCGTGGCGGTGTTGTGGAGCAATGGCCTCGGTCGCGCCACTACGGTAAAAGTTTAGGCACCGATCCGTCGAGCTAGCTAGCACGGCGCGTCCGATCTGGCGTGGGTGGCTGGTGGAGCTGAGGGGAATCGAACCCCTGACCTCTGCAGTGCGATTGCAGCGCTCTCCCATCTGAGCTACAGCCCCGCCCACGCCGCAAGGGCGCTTCCGCCCTTGGGAGCGCGAGCCTCTAGCGACCATTTTCCGGCTTTGCAACACGCGCTTTGCCGCGTTGACCAAACAGGTCGCGCCCAGCTGCCGGACAACCTCGTTAACCTGCATCAAGCGGTCGCCGAATTACGGAACCGGCGGCCTTCGCGTCCCGTTTAAGCGGGCAGGCGGGCGCGGTTCCCCCCTTTCCGCGTCCGCCGTCCAAACCCGACGAGAGGACCCGCCAGATGACATATGAACGCTACCCCCGCGGCAATTCGCTGCAAGGCGATTATTACGCACCAGGCGACGACAATTACGGCCGCGATTATGGCTCCGGCCGGGATCGTACCTATACCAGCGCGCGCGAATATGAGGCCGCCGGGATGATCGGCCCGCGCCGTGGCCCCGATCGTAATCGAGGCGACTATGATCGCGGCTATTACAGCCAGGGCCGCAACACCGATTTTGCCGACCGCGGCTATAGTTATGGCGCCGGCGAACTGTATCGCGGCAGCTACGCCGACGATGGCCATCGCTTCACCGACGTGGACGACCGGCGCGACTATGGGCGTCCCGACATGTATCGCGGACGCCGTAGGCCCGATCGAGAATATGGTCGCGATCCACGTGACTATAATTACGACGATCGCAACTTCTTCGCGCGCGCCGGCGACGAGGTTCGGTCGTGGTTCGGCGACGAGGATGCCGAGCGTCGGCGCGAGGCCGACCAACGTTACGATCAGCGTTACGGCGGCAGCGTTTTCTCCGGCTACCGCAGCGATAGTGATTATCACAGTTGGCGCGCTGGCCAGATCGCCGCGCTCGACCGCGACTATGACGAATATCGCCGCGAGAACCAGCAACGGTTTTCCAACGAATTCGGCACCTGGCGCAACGAACGCCAGTCTCAACGCACCAGCTTGGAGCGTGTGGTTGAGCATATGGACGTGGTCGGTTCCGATGGCGAACATATCGGCACGGTCGACAAGGTGCGTGGGGATCGCATCCTCTTGACCAAGAGCGATCCCGACGCCGGCGGTCGTCACCATTCCATCCCGTCGCGCTGGATCGATCGCGTCGATGACAGGGTAGTCATGCGCAAGACCGCCGAGGAGGCCAAGGCGCATTGGCGCGATGAAGAGCGGAGCGCCTTCTTCGGTGGCGATAGCGCCGGCCGCGATCAGGAGGAAGGCGGCGACGGCCGCATCCTCAACCGCAGCTTCTCGGGCACGTATTGACGAAACTACAGGGGCTCGAACGACGGCGTCCGAGCCCCATTGTTCATCACCTGTCTAGCGATCGTTTTTCAGGGTAACGGTCGCTAGCCCCTGATACCGCGCACGCGGTCGGATCACCGCGCCGCTGGCCGATTGCTCGATGGCGTGCGCCGCCCATCCGACCCCGCGCGCGATGGCGAACAAGCGGAAGGGTGCGTCGACTGGCAAGCCGGCGGCAACCGAAATCGCCAGCAAGGCAAAGTCGATATTGGGCTGTGCCTCGGTCGCATCCATGACGGCGTCGCGTAGCTCGATCAGTGCCGGGTCAAGCGTGACGAGCGGCAACAGGGCGGCGGCGCGCGGATCGCCATGCGGATAGAGTGGATGGCCGAAACCGGGTATGCCATGTCCGGCCGCCAGCCACCGTGCCACCGCCACTTCGACACCATTCGCCCTCGCTTCCGCCGCCAGGGCCGCGAGCGCAGTCCCCGCACCGCCATGTTTCGGTCCCGACAGCGTCGATAGGCCGGCCATCAGGCACGCTGCCATCGGCGCGCCGGTCGATCCCGCGACCCGCGCGGCAAAGGTCGAGGGATTGAGTTCATGATCCGCGAGCAACACCAGCGCGCGTCGAACGAGGTCGGTGCCCGCAGCATCGAGCGACCAACCACGCGCCAGACGTTCATGTATCGGCCCGTCGCCGGCCGCGCCGAATGTACCGGCGATCGCCGCGACCGCGACGGACGCTTCCTGCGCGAGTTTGGCGGGCGCCCGTCCGATCATCGACTTGGCGCCCCCGATCAGCGCCGCCAAGGCTTGGAAAGGATCGCCGACGTCATGCGCGATCGGGAATGCCGTTACCGGTTGTTCCCATAATAATGCGGCGACCTCCTCCAACGTCGCGTGATCGGCCAGTTCGACCGCCCGACGCCCGCGAAAGATCAGCTGCCCATGCGCCACGGTCGAGATCCGCGTCGGGATCACCGGTTCGCCCCAGGCCATGGCCGATGCCGCGATTGACGCGGTGCGCCGCCCCCGCGCGCGCCGCTTGGTCAGCGCCAGAATATCGTCGCCACGATATTCGCTTCGCCGGGGATCGGCTGCATCGGCGCGCCGCTCGATCAGCCCGCGACTGACATAGGCATAAAGCGTCTGCGACCGGACTCCCAACGTGACCAGCGCTTCGTCGCGCGACAGCCATTCCTGCATGATTGATTCACTTGATCAAGATTGATTGGCGATCGCGACACGACCATTTGCGCTGCGTCACGTCAAGGGAGTTCGGCTGATGAACAGCGGTTTGGAAGATGTCGTCGCCGCGGAGACAATATTGTCCGATGTCGATGGTGAGGCAGGGCGGCTGATCATCCGCGGCCATCCGCTGGAGGTACTGGCGGGCCACTGGATGTTCGAACAGGTCGTGCATTTGCTATTCGATGGTTTTTTCGATGACCTGCCCGATCCCGACCGGTTGGCCGCAATGCTCGGGCAGGCACGTGCCGACGCGTTCGAGCGCGCCCGTCCGTTGCTGCCACTGCTGGCGGAGCTGCCCGTCTATGATGCAATGCGCGCCGCGCTCGCGCCGATGCCGGATGGAGTGACCCTCGACGACGCGCTGCGCCTGATCGCCGCGCCCGCAGTGCTGATTCCCGCCTTGCTCCGTCAATCTGCTGAACAGAACCCAATCGCACCCGATCCATCGCGCGGCCACGCCGACGATGTGGTGCGGATGCTTGGCCGCGATACCGGCGGTGCGGCGCTCGACGCCTATCTGGTGACGGTCAGCGACCACGGCCTCAACGCGTCGACCTTCGCCGCGCGCGTCGTCGCGTCGACCCAGGCCGGGCTGACGTCGGCAGTGCTGGCGGGGCTGGGCGCGCTCAAGGGCCCGCTCCATGGCGGCGCACCGGGGCCTGTGATCGAGATGCTCGACGGCATCGCCGCAGAAGGAGACGCACACGCCTGGATCGACCGCGCGCTCAATCGCGGCGAGCGGCTGATGGGCTTCGGCCACCGCATCTACCGGGTCCGCGACCCACGCGCCGACGCATTGAAGGCGGCGCTCCACACGCTCGACCGTGTCGGCGGCCGGCTCGAATTCGCCGAGCAGGTCGAACGAATCGCGCTCGTCGCCTTGCGCCAGCGCAAGCAGAGCCGCGTGATAGAAACCAATGTCGAATTCTACACCGCCTTGCTGCTCGAGGCGGTGGGTTTCCCGAAGGAGAGTTTCACCGGCGTCTTCGCGATGGGCCGCGTCGTTGGCTGGATCGCGCACGCTCGCGAACAGGCGCTGACCGGCCGCCTGATCCGGCCGAAGTCGGTCTATGTCGAAGAGCATGCGAAGGCAGCCTAAATACCTGGCCAAGCCTGCGCGATTCGTGCAAATCTGCAATAATGAAAGCAGGTTATATCGCTATCACTCTGGCCGCGGTCGCCGCCTTCGGTCCGGCTGCGGCATCACCGGCCAAACGTGCCCAACCAGTGTCACAGGCGCTCTTCGTGGCGATCGACACCGCTGCAGATAAGCTTGCCGCGGGCTTTCTGGCGAACCGCTGCCGCGTCGGCCTGTCGATCGCGGCTTTCGTGCACGGGCAGGTCCGGTTCTACGATTATGGAATGGCGTCCAGACAGACCAGACGGAAGGCGACGCCGGGCAGCATCTACGAAATCGCATCGGTCACCAAGACCTTCACCGGGGCGCTGGCGGCGCAGGCGGTGAGTGATGGCGCGATGGGCCTCGATCGCGATTTCCGCTCCTATCTTCCCCAGACCTATCCGAACCTGGAACGCGATGGGCAACCGATCACACTGCGCACGTTGGCAACGCATCGATCTGGGCTGCCGCGCGATTTCCCCGATACCGATGCGCTCTACGATCGTCGCGATTATCGGACACTTCCGGACGCCCTGCTGGCGCTCGATCGCGGTTATGACCGCGGTCGCTACCTCACCGCGTTGCACGGCATTGCGTTGCGGAGCACGCCGGGAACGACCGAGGCTTATTCCAACCTGGGGATGAAAGTGATCGGTTTCGGGCTTGAGACCGTCCGCAAGCAGCCGTTCGAACGTCTGATGCGTGCCTCGATCCTGCGCCCGCTCGGGATGAAGGATACCGATTTCGTCCTCACGCCGGCACAGCGCAAAAGGCTGGTCACGCCGTATGACCGGCTCGGCCGGGCGACGCCCTATCATCTGCGCAATGCCGGTGCCGCTTACGGCCTCTATTCGACGCCGGCCGACATGGTCCGCTATGTCCGGTGGCAACTCGACGAGAATGTCCCCGCGATCAAACTGGCGCATCAACCGCTGGTCGGGACGCAGGCCGATGGCGAGGGGCTGATCTGGAACATGGCGCTGGACAACGGCCAGCGCATGCTATGGCACGGCGGCGGCACGTTCGGGATGACGAGCCAGGTCGTGCTCTATCCGCAGACGCAGGAAGGCTATGTCCTCCTCGCCAATGACGCTTGCGAAGGAACCGAGGGCACGCTCAAGCAGATCGCCCAGCAACTGCACTCGGCGCCGAACGGATGATGGGCTAAAGCAGAGCCTCCGCCCGTTCGGCGGCGCTGCGCAGCCCGGCGTCGAGCACTTCCATCACCGTGATCGCCTCGCTGGCAGGGACCGGGTTCGCGTCCTCGCCTCGAATGGCGCCTGCCAGCGCCTGCCAAAAGAGCCGATAGTCGCCGCGTTCGTTGCGTATGGGGGAGACCGCGCCATCGTCGCCGATCGTCAGCGTGCCATCGATCGGATCGACGCCCCAATCCTCTCCCTCCGGTGCGTGCCCGGCAAGCGTCGCGGCTTCCTGCGGATCACTTCCATGCTTGATCCAGCTCGCGCGCGTGCCGTGCACTGCGAACCTCAGGCCGTGTTGCGCGGCAAGTTTGGTCGCGTGCAAGATCACGCGGTGTCGTTCGTAGCGCAACACGGCATGGAAATAATCGGGCGACGGCGCCCCTCCGCGCAAGGTCGCGAGGTCGAGGCTGACTCCTTCGGGGCGCCCGAACAACACCAGCGCCTGGTCGACCAGATGCGGCCCCAGATCGAGCCAGACGCCGCCCTTGCGCGCTTCCTTCCACCGACCGGTCGGTGTCGGACGCCACCGATCGAAATGGCTTTCGAACTGGACGATCTCGCCCAGCGCACCGTCCGCGATCAGTTGTCGCAGCGTTCGGAAATCCGCGTCCCAGCGGCGGTTCTGGAACACCGTCACTTGCTTGCCCGCCGCCTCGCCCGCCGCCGTGATCCGGCGGGCATCGGCCAAACTGGTGGCGAACGGCTTGTCGATCAGCACATGCTTGCCTGCCTCCAGCGCCGCGATGGCATGCTCGGCATGGAGAGCATCGGGACTCGCGACCACGACAAGATCGATGTCGGGCTCTGCCAGCAGCGCTGCGACGTCAGGCACGACGCGCATGTCGGGTAGGTCGGCAAGGACCTTCGCCGGTTCGCGAGTGACGATCGCGCGCAACGCCATGTCGGGCGTGGCGCGGACATAGGGTGCATGAAACGCCCGGCCCGCCAGGCCATAGCCGATCACGCCGACACCGATTTCTTGCATTACTGCCTGCTCTTGCCTCAATAGTTGTCGGCATATGCTCGGTTGATGATGCCATCACAAGGCGACGGCGCGATCGCCTCCCTTGGCAACATCCCGCCCAAGTTCGTGCCTAATGACCGGTTACCGAGGGAACACGTCAGCATACGCGAGGTTGTCGAGTGCATGAAGCGCGTCCGCTCCCGTTACGAGGTGTTCCCTGCCCAGGCCGTCTTGGCCGGCGGACGCTTCCGTATAGCCTGGGCTTGGCAGCAGATCGCGCAGTCGGGCACAATCCGCCACGCCGCACTCTACGACACGCTTGAGGACTGCCTGACCTCGATCAATCGCCACGCGCGTCACCGCGCGTTACCCACGATACGCGTCGTCCTGAGCCCGGTGGAAGCCTCGTCCGCAAACGGTTAGGGATCGCCATCTGATCGCCTCTCGCGAGCCACTCCAGGCGCCACACTGAACGGCGGCGTCATGGCAGTGTCGCTCTCCAGATAGGCCAGAATGGCTGGGGGCAGGATGTCGTGATCGAGAATGTCGAGATGATTGGCATTGGGCACGATCAGCAACCGCGAGGCGCCACGCCCCTTGGCGAAACCATCCGCCTTCCCGCCGCCCAGCAATTCAAACAGCGCCAGGGCATGCGTGGGGCGAACGCTGTCTGCGTCGCCGCCAATCATCAATATCGGTGCCTTCATGTTGTTGGCGATCGCATCGCTCCAATCGTAGCGCGACGACATCAACCGCGAAACGTTGCGCACGAGCAGCGGCCAATCCTGCGGACGCGGGGCCGCTTTTTCATAGGCCTGGTGCCATTTGGAACCCCTCATCGCCTCGGCATCCATCGTCTGGGTGCCCGCCAACACCTCGGGAAACCAGCCGTCGGTCGCATGCGGTGCAGAGATGACGATCAGCTTCCGCACCTTGTCGGCATGGCGCAGCCCGAGCTGTAAGGTGACGCCGCCGCCCACCGAATAACCCGCGATGTCGACTTGACCCAATCCGAGCACCGCGATCAGCCCCGCAATGTCGTCAGCCATTGCTTCATAGGTCATGGGTCGGCCGTTGTCGGCAGTATGGCCGTGCCCCTGCAACTCCACTGCAATCACACGCCGTTTGGCAGCGAGGGCCGGAAGCAGGTGTCCGAAAATGGCTTCGATCGTCCCCAGGCCACCATGGAGCAAGATCAGCGGGGCACCGGCGCCGTGGCTCTCATAATAGAGTTCGATCCCGTTGACCGCGGCGTATCGTCCCTTGTTCGTCATGATCTTCTTCCCTTGGACTGGCGAAATGGTCGAGGCGGCTGCGGCGACCGTCAACGCGGCCGCCGCGCGCAAAAGGTCGCGCCTCAGCATGGCGCCCTCCGAGCTTCGCAAAGCAGGAAAATGACGCACGCCATTGCCGCGAACCCGATAGCAGCAATCGCAAAAGCGGCGGCATATCCGGCGGCGGCGGCCAAGGCGCCGATCCCGAGCCCTCCCAGGCCCAGCCCGGCGTCATAAGCCGCGTTCCACACCGCGCTGACGCCATCGGCCTGGGTTGGAGCAGCACGCTGCAGCAATTGCGTCAGCGTGGCGCTCTGCAGGACGCCGAAGGCGGCGCCGCTGCCGACCATACCCGCGATCACTGCCGCGTCGCCTGGCAGGGTCAGGCAGAGCATCGCCGCTGTGGTACTTACCACGCCCGCGATCACCGCTTTTTTCGGTCCGTGGCGGTCGATCGAACGGCCCATCGCCCACCGCGCGACAGCGGAAGCGATGCCTTGCAGCAGCAAGGCCAACACGATCGTGGTCGCAGCGACTTCGCGATGCGCCAGCGGCAGGAAGGTGATTGTGGCACCCACCGCGATTGCGCCGATCGCCAGAGCACCAGCCGGCCATGCCGAGGCGCGGAGCGCGGGGAGGGCGTGTGGCTGGTGCCCTCCTTCCGCAGGCACCGCGCGGCCGGGAAACGCCGCGAGTCCGGCCAATGCCCCGAGCCCGAGCGTAGCGGCGATGCTCGCCGTTGCGATGGGCCCGAACGACACCAGCGCCCAGGGCCCGAGCGGTACGCCCAGGATCGCCGGCAGCGCCGATGCCAGCCCATAGATGCCCATCGCCTCGGCGCGGCGGCTCGCCGGCGCCAGCGACGCGGCAAGTCCGCAGGCCGCGACCAGCAGGACGCCAAGGCCAAATCCCCGTGCCGCGCAGCTCGCCAACACGATTGTCAGATCGCTCGAAAAGGTAGCCAGGGCGGGCAGCGCGAGCACGAGCAATGCGATGGCGGTCGCCAAGCGGCGCCCCAGCCGCGCGATCAATCGCGGCGCGATCACTTCTCCGACGATCGTCGTCGCCATCAGTGCGGTGGTGGTCGATCCTGCGGCCAGTTCGCCACCCAAAGCGGCGGCATGCGCCGGCACGGCCGACAGCAACAGATAGAAGCTGCCCATCGCCATCGCGATCATGCCGCATAGCGCCGCCATCGGCGCAGTGAGAATGGGGTCACGCCGGCGACCGGCGATCTCCGTTTCAAGTGCGAACGTGCTCATCGGGATTTCCTCCGGCTTTGCTGTCGGAGGAGTAACGTGCTACTGGTATCATCGTAATGACCAGTTGTGAGTAGAAATTATTGACCAGTTCGGCGTCGGATCTGCCTTTTGCGCTGGAGCGAACGGCGAGCGAAAGTCTGACATCGCAACTGCGCCGTCGATTGCTCGACGCAATCCGCTCGGGAACGTTGCGCGCCGGCGTCCAGCTGCCCTCGACGCGCGCCTTGGCGGCTCAGTTCGGCATATCGCGCCCGCTCGTGCTCGATGTCTATGCTCAGCTTGCGGCGGAAGGATATCTGATCCTGCGTCGCGGTGCGCGACCCGTGGTGGCGGCGGTCGCCGCGACAACGGCCGCCGAGGCGCCGGTCGCAGCACCGGCCGATCACATTCGGTTCGATCTGCGTCCGGCCATGCCCGATGTCGGGCAGTTTCCTCGCAAGGCATGGTTGCGTGCGATCCGCAATGTTCTGGGCGAACTGCCGGCCGGCGAGCTCGGTTATGGCGATTTGCGCGGCAGCATCGTGTTGCGCACCGTAATTGCCGATTATCTTGGCCGCGTCCGAGGCGTAAGAGCCGACCCGAGCAGGATCTACATCACCAGCGGCTTTGCCGAAGGACGCGCGCTGACCGGCGCCGCGTTTCATGCGCGAGGCATACGACGCCTCGCGGTCGAGAATCCCAGCTACAGCGATTGGGTCGCGGTCGACAAAGCGGGCCTTACCCGCATCCCCATTCCGGTCGACGAGCGCGGCATGGATGTCGATGCGCTGGTCGCGTCCGCCGCCCAGGCCGCGTTTGTGACCCCTTCGCACCAATTCCCGATCGGCGGCGTGCTCAGCGCGGATCGTCGGCAACGGCTCGTCCGTTGGTTGCGCGATCGTGACGGCTTTGCGCTGGAGGACGATTACGACGCCGAATTTCGTTACGACCAGGCACCCGTCGGTGCGCTGCAGGGGCTCGCGCCCGATCGCGTCATCTATGCCGGTACCGTCAGCAAGACGCTCGCGCCCGCGCTCCGTCTCGGTTGGCTGGTCGTGCCGCCAGACCTCGTCGGAACGATGAACGATGAACTGCGCCGCTGGAGCGAAGGGCCGCCCCGGATCGACCAGGACGCGCTCGCCGACCTGATCGGGTCGGGTTTTTACGACCGGCATTTGCGACGGATGCGGCGGCTCTATCGCGATCGCCGCGACCGTCTGATCGATCGCCTGGCCCGCGCTTTGCCAGGGTCGGACATCGAAGGCGCGGCGGCGGGGCTGCACGTGACCTTGCGCCTTCCAGCGGCAATCGACGAAGCCGGTGAAATGGCGATTGTCGCCGCGCTCGGCCGGCGCGGCGTGGCGACCGAAGGGCTCTCTCGATACAGTCGAACAGCAACCGGGCCGCGTCGGCTGTTTCTGGGCTATGGCCGCGCGTCCGACAGCGCGATCGACCAGGGCGTGGAGGTGCTCGCCGACATCGTCGGGGTGGTTTTAGCGTCTAGCGGGCGCTGACATGGACTAGGCTGGTCATCGCGTCGATATAGCTGCGGTTGTCGTCGTAAAGCAGCGGCAGCAGCGGCGTGACCGACACTTGATTGAGCTTCGTCTTGTGGAGTTGCCCGGCCCTGTCGCGGAAAATCGCATAGGGAACGTCTTGTATCATATAGGGTTGCCCGCCGATCTTCCCCAGGAACATCATGACATGCCCCGGCACCACCAGCAGATCGCCCACGTCTGCCGCCATAACGGCTTTCAACCGCGCGGCTTTGCCATCGGCGGCAGTGAAGAGTTGATGGCGAAATGCCGGGCTGGTTCCCTGCGCCCCCGAATTGGGCGGCAGGATCACTCCCATACTGCGATAGACGTCACTGGTGAAGCCGCTGCAATCGCGCGCATTGTACATATGGCCCCAGCCGTAGCGCTCACCTAGGAACTTGAAAGCCTGGCGGACGATGTTTGCCCGGGTCAGCGGCAGATAAGCGCCCGCGCTGCCTTCGGACTTCGGCAGCAGCGCCGGGACGAAACGCAGCGTTCCGTCGTCCGCTCGCATCGGCAGCTTGATTGGCCACGACTGCGAAGGTCCCTGGCCGTTGACCGGCTGATCGGGCGGTACCTGTGCGAGCGGCACGTTGGCGCCCATGTCGAGTTGCAATTCGGACACTGCCGGCGCCTCGGGCGTGAACACGGTCCGCACCTTGCTGCTAGTGACGACGCGGAACGGGCCCGCACCGCGATAACCGAGCACCTCAGCGGTCGGACCGGTAGCGATGTCCCGATCGCGAACCCAGGCCGGGCCCTGCCAGGTCTGGACGAGGAGCCAGCGCCTGTCGCGGCTGCGGTGCACCATAAGGACGGCATCGCCGGGGAACAGGATACCGGCCTGGAAACTCTCGAAATCGAGCGAATCGATCGAGGGGAAAGCATGCAACTCGGTCGGATAGATCCGTAGCTGGGCGCGGCGCACCGCCATGCCGTAACGCGCCGGCTGGCTCGCGGGGATCGTGTCGGCATCCTCATTGGCGACAGCGCCTGCCAGCGTCTCGCGATCGATCGGCTTGCCATTGGCATCGACCGGCGGTGTGGTGAACGGACTGGCGATCGACTTGAGCCAGTCAAGCACGCGCTCTCGGGAAATCGTCGGGCCGATCCGTGCAAGGTCGACCAGGTTGGGGTCGGTCGCAAAGCTCCGCCGATTGCGCGCCTCGATCTCTCCCGACGTCATCAACAGCGCATTGGGGGAAGCAGTCCGCGCGATCCAGTAATCGGGCGACAGCATCGCGTCTTGCACGCCGATCACGCCCGATGGCGGGATGACTCTGCTGGCGTCCTGCGCGGCCGAAGGGCTTGCTGCGACGAAAGCGGCCAGGATCAATGCTGTGCGAACGCGACTTGCCACCGATCTTACCTTTCGATTGCGGGCGCGCGGCCTAGCATCACGTAATCAACGCCACCAGTCCCGAAGGACGGGCTAACTCCCTTCGATCTGGTCTATTTTGGCCAGGTCGGCGTAGGTGTCGGCGCGGTGATTGGGGAAGGCGATGGCTCGATCGCTTTCTGCCATTCAGGCGATAAATCGGCTATGCCCGGTGATGCGGGAAAGCGCGTTCGCGCCGTCGCGAATAAGGTGCGCGCAGCCGCTGCTCCCGGAACGGCCGCATTGATTCCCACCCAGCGCCAGTGCCACGGCTCCCATGTCACGCCTTGCGCATTGCCCGGCGGGAACGACAATTCGAAGCCAAATTCCGTCGCGTGCGCTAGCAGCCATTTGCCTGGCGGCGAGTTGGCGATGCAATCGCTGACGTCGCCGCAGCCGGGCGCCAGCGGCCGGACCGCGAAATCGAGCGCATAGCCGGTGGCGTGCTCGCTATAGCCGGGCGGGGCCGAGCTTTTGGCGCGCTCGGCCGCGTCCTTGCACCGCTTGCCCGGCCCGATCTGGCTACAGAAGATCTGGCGTTGGCGTTCGGTCGTGCGGAAACAGGATATGCCGTGCAGCCTGCCTTTCACCCCCGGCACCTGATCGGCAGCGGCGAGCAACTCGGTCATCGCCGCTGCGGCATCACGATGAAGCTGGCAGGATCGTCCCATCCCGAAATTGCCCGGCATCGTGACCATGTCGGCCGGATTGCCATCGGGATAGGGAATATGCCCCAATACCCGGCCGTCAGGCAGCGGTTCGACGGTCTGGCCGTTGCACAAGGTGACCGGCGTCAGCGCGAGAGCGGTGGCAGGAGCGAACAGCGAAAAGGTAACCAGCAGCCAGCGCAACGGCATCAACACGCTCCGTGGGGAAACAAAGCGCACAACCACTGGCACGGGCGCGGCTTGAGTGGCAAGGGGTACGCCATGCTGGCGGATAAGGTGTTATTCCTCGACGGCGAGGCGATGGTGATCGATAAGCCCGCGGGCTTGCCGGTCGATCCGCCGCGCCGTGGCGGTATCAGTCTGGAAAACCATCTCGATAGCCTGACTTTCGGGTTCCAGCGCTGGCCGATGGCGGTGCACCGGCTCGACCAGGATACGTCGGGCTGCCTGCTGCTCTCGCGCAATCCCAAGGCGCATGCCCGGCTGCAACAGGCGTTCGAGGCGAACCGCGTGGAGAAACGCTATCTCGCCGTGCTCGAGGGCGTGCCGGCACAAAGCGAGGGCGTGATCGACCTGCCGCTCGTCAAGGTCTCGACGCGCGAAGAGGGGTGGCGGATGACGGGCTCGCCCGACGGCAAATCCGCACGCACCGCCTGGCAGGTGCTCCGCATCGAGGGTGAGCGGGCGCTGGTCGAATTCCGTCCCGCGACCGGCCGAACGCATCAGATTCGCGTCCACGCGCTCGAGGGATTGGGTGTTCCTGTGGTGGGCGACCCCGTCTACGGCCAAGCCGACAAAACAGGCATGCTGCTCCACGCGGCGGCACTGACTATCCCGCGCGACGGCAAGCCGGCGATCGCGGCGGTTGCGCCGATCCCCGAGCGGTTCGCCGCAGCGGGCTTCGGTCATGAGTGACGGCGACGGCTGGGTCGACCGCGTCGATACAGCCATCGTCGAGGAGCGTTTCCTCGCCGCGACCGGCCCCGGCGGGCAGAACGTCAACAAGGTCGCGACCGCGGTTCAACTTCGCGTAAACGTCTTCGCGCTCGGCCTCCCGCCTTACGCCTATGAGCGGCTCAAGGAACTGGCGGGAAGCCGGATGACTGCGGCAGGCGAACTGCTGGTCACGGCGCGGCGTTTCAGGACACAGGAAGCGAACCGTCAGGATGCGCGCGAGCGGCTGGCCGAACTGGTCCGCGCCGCGCACGTCCGTCAGCCCAAGCGCGTCAAGACCAAGCCATCCCGCGCCGCCAAGGCGCGGCGTGTCGACGAGAAAAAGGGCCGCAGCACGGTAAAAGCCGGGCGCGGCAGGGTCCGCATCGACTAGGTCGGGTAGGTCGGGAACTCATGTTCCTGTCGTCATCCCCGCAGAAACCTTCCGTCGCCCAGTGCACCCCCGTCACCCCAGTCTCTGGCGGCGGCGCGATGCCGCTTGAGATCCCAGCTTTCGCTGGGATGACGAATTTTGGAGAATGGATCGATTTAAGAACAACGGCTTATTTGGGTTCTCACCCCAGGTCTGTACTCGGTCGAGACGGAACGACAGCGTATCGTGGTAGCGTGCGCTGGAGAAATATCCGCCGCGGTATGCCGGCGGGACCGGGCGACCGAACAAGGAATCCGGCTGAGGTCCGTCCCCAGTCGCTTGCATTCCGGACTTGGCGAATATTCCACCCCTCCCACTGGCGTCGAGCGATCGCTACATGACACATCATGTATGCCTTCGACATCGCCGCCGGCTCAAAGCCCGACCTCTATCGCGATTTGCTCGCCGCATGTGACGCGATCACCGCGGGCGAATCCGACGCCATCGCCAACATGGCCAATGTCGCGTCGCTGCTGTGGCAATATCTGCCCGACCTCAATTGGGCGGGTTTCTACCGCAATGTCGGCGACGAGCTCGTACTCGGCCCGTTCCAGGGCAAGGCTGCGTGCATCCGCATTCCGTTCGGCAAGGGCGTGTGCGGTGCCGCGGCGGCGACGCGCGAGACCCAGCTCGTTGCCGATGTCCACGCTTTCCCCGGCCATATCGCCTGCGACGCCGCAAGCCGCGCGGAATTGGTCGTGCCGATCGTGTCGGGCGATCGCGTCGTCGCGGTGATCGATCTCGACAGTCCTGAACCATCGCGCTTCGATGAAGAGGATGCGGCCGGAATCGAACAAATCGCGCGACTGTTGATGAACAGGGTTAACGGCTGAATCCTGATCCAGATCGGGACAAACATAACGCTGGCGAAAAACTGGCGGAAAACCGGGGTTTTTGGTACTCATTCCCAAGATTGATCGCGCCGGCTTGGTTAATGCCCGCGCCGAGTAACAGGGAGTGTTAACCATGCGAACCCTAGTGATTGCTGCGGTTGCGGCCACATTGGCCTTTGGCGGCGGCGCCGCCGACGCCCAGCGACTCGGCAACGGTGGTGCACCCGCCGGTGGCTGGAGGGGCGGCCAACCGGCACCGCAAGGCCAGCCGATGCCTCGCCCCAATCCCGGCCAATGGCAGGGTCCGCGTCCCGGCAATCCGGGCGGCTGGAATGGCAACGGCCCGCGTCCCGGCAACCCCGGTGGCTGGAACGGCAATCGCCCGCGTCCCGGCCAGCCCGGCAATTGGAACAATGGCGGCCAATGGCGTGGCGGCTGGAACGGCAATCATAGCCGTTGGGGCAATCGCGTCGGCGGCTATTGGTGGGCCGGCGTCCAGGCGCCTGGCGGCTGGAACGGTTATTCGCGGATCAAGCGCGGCAAGCGCATCCCCAATTATTGGTTGTCGACCAATTTCATGATCGGTGATTGGCAGCTCTATGGCCTGATGACGCCGCCAGCCGGCTATTATTGGACGCGCTATTACAACGACGCGTTGCTCGTCGATCGGTATGGCGTGGTCTATGACGGCGCCTACGACATCGACTGGGACCGTTACGACGACGGTTACGCCTATGACGATAGCAACGGCTATGCCTCCGGGCCGAATTTTGGCGGTCCGGCTCCGGCGTTCGGCGCGGACTATGCCGCGCCGGGCTATGGCGGCAACAGTAGCTATTATGAGGAACGCGCGGACTATCGCGTCGTGCCGCCGCCCGTACCGGCGCCGACCATTGCCTATCGCGGTGGCTATGCGGGGACCTATTACACCCCGCCTGGCACCACGACGACGATCGTTATCCCGGGCGCAACGACCACGACCACTACTACCGAATATATCACCGAGACGTACCGCCCGGTCGCCCGCAAGGTCTATCGCGCACCGGTGAAGAAGTGGCGTCCCAGGGTGAGGTGCACCTGTACCTGCGGCTGCCGCTGATCTGACCAGTTCGTTGGGGGGACGCTGCCCGTCGTCGCTATCGCGACGGCGGGCAGTTCCGTTTTTAGGCGCTGATGGCCATCCGATCCGGACGGTGCGCGCGGAGTTGCACTGCCAACGCACTCATCAGCACGCCCGCGACCAGGATGCCTGCGGCAATCGAGCGCAGCGCCATATCGGGTGCCAATGGCAGCGCCACACCGGTGACGATCGCGACGAACAACAGCACGACACCGCTGCCGATCAACCAGCCGCGTCCATGATCGTCCTCCAACCGCGCCGCGGCCAGCACGCTGGTCAGACCGATCAGTAATGACCAGGCGGTCAGCAGGCGCAGGAACGTAGCGATCGGCATGTCGGGATAGATCACCGCCGCCGCGCCCGCGAGTAGCCCGATCACTGAGGCCACCGCCTGCCACGCCCAGCGCGTGCCGCTCACCGCATGGTGGCTGGCGAGCACCGCGGATCCCACGCCATCGGCAAAACAATAGAGCGCGAAGGCCACGATCAGCGAACCCAAAGCAGGGACGGGTATGGCCAGGCCCACCGCGCCCATCGCAATGGCGAGCAGCGCCTTGATCGCCACGATCGGCCAATGATTGGCCGCACGGTCATTCAGTTGTTCATCGAGTTGCGCATCGGGCGGCAACCAATCATCAGGCGCTAGCGTGGAAAACTGCGTAAAGGCGCGGCGTCCCGGTCCCGCCCGCGTTGGCGCGTCATGCGCTGGAAACCCATCCCTCGATGCCCGATCGACGGGATCGCGCTCGATCTCGATATCGCGTGTGCGCTGCCGGTCCATATCCCTAACCTCCTTCTTGCGCGCGATGCGCCACGCGCGGCGTCCATCGCGCGCAAGGGGAAGGAGTGATGCGGCAATATGCCATGATCGGCGTCCCTCCCGCGGGAGCGCGTGGAATGCGACCCTCAGGAAGGTCGTTCGCTGTCGCTCGCCATCCGCTCAGTGGTGCGGTCGGCTGCCCCTTAGGGGTGTCGGCTCGATTCTGTTCAGGACGTCGACGCGGCCGCTCAGGAACCGACCTGCGTGATCGCGCGTAAAAACGCGCAAAAGCTCAAAAGTTTCCGAGTTTTGCGATGAGTCGAAGGGGCGCCGCCGTCGTCCATTTTCGACCATCTCCGCTCCGGATGCGACGCCAGGCGCAGGGCAGGGATGCCGGCCGCCGCGTTTGCCTCCAGTACCGAGTCGCAAAAGCGTCATTTCATGGGCCTTTCCGGAGTGCCCACGACGATTTCGTTCTGGTTGGAGCTGTCCCCAACCCTCAACACGCGTCCGTAAGATTACGTATTGAAAAGGCAATTTCGCCCACCTGCTGCCCTGTTGCAGTTACGATAGTTTATGCTAGCTTTGTGCATCCTCACTCGAAAAGGAGTGGTTATGCGTCGAGCAGTCGGGGTTGGAGTTTCGCTGGTGGCCCTCGCATGGGCGGGGTCGGCATCGGCGCAGGGCGCGCCGCAGAGTAACCCTCCGGCGACTGCAACCACGTCACCCGACGACAACGCGCCGCGGGTCGACGACATCATCGTCACGGCGCAGAAGCGCGCCGAAAATCTCCAGGACGTGCCCGTCGCGGTCAGCGCGGTGACCGGCAAGACGCTGGAGAACAAGCGCATCCTCGATCTGGTCGATTTGTCGAATGCAACTCCGGGCCTCCAGATCAAATCCGACGATAACGGTGCCAATCCGCGGATCTTCATCCGCGGCGTCGGCGTCAACGACTTCAATCCGGCAACCGCCAGCGCGGTCGGCATCTATGCCGACGGCGTTTATGTCGGATCGCCGCTGGCTCAGCGTTTCGCGTTCTTCGACCTGCAGCAGGCCGAGGTGCTGCGCGGGCCCCAGGGTACGCTCTACGGCCGCAATACAACGGGTGGCGCGGTCAACGTCACCAGCCGCAAGCCGGGCAACGACGTCGAAGCCGACTTCCTGGCCGAATATGGTCGGTTCAACTCGGTCAACCTCCAGGGCGGAGTCAGCCTGCCGCTGGCCAGGGACCTGCTCTCGGTGCGCATCGCCGGCCTCTACCAGCGCGATGACGGCTATTCGGTCAATCGGCTGACCGGCCATCGCGGCAACAACGCCGATCGCTGGGCGGTGCGTGGCAGCGTCCATTTCACGCCGTCGAGTTCGATCACCGACGACCTGGCCGTCACCCTCGGCAAGTCTCGCGGCGGGTCGATCTGGGCCTATAACCGCACCCTGTTCCCGGTCAGCCCGGACGTCGCGGGACCCGACGGTCTCTGCGCGCCGGCTTATTATGGCACCGCGAACTGCACCAACGTGCTCGGCTACGCCAATGCCAGCAAGAACCTCTATGAAGGCGATTACAGTTTCGAGGGGAAGGATCGGGTCGACCTCTTCACCGTCGCCAACACGCTGACGATCAACCTGGGTTCGGCCGATATCGTTGCGGTGACCGGCTATCAGCATGCCAAGCGCAACGACCAGGAAGAAACCGACGCCAATCCGCTGCCGGTGATTACCGCCAGCTATATCGCGCGCCAGAACACGTTCAGCCAGGAATTGCGCCTGCAATCGAGCGGCAAGCAGACGCTGCGTTACGTGTTCGGGCTTTATTACGCCCATGACGATCTGACCAACAATTCGGCCTATGACGTGCTGGCGATCCTGCCCGCGGACCCACTGTCGGGAATTGGGCGTTTCGTCTGGCCGCTGGCACAGAAGACCGACAGCTATGCAGCGTTCGGCCAACTCGATTACGACCTGACCAGCCGGCTGACCGCAACCGTCGGCCTGCGCTATTCGGCCGACCACAAGGATTTCCACTATTTTAGCGGAGAGACGAGTACCGGCACACCGTTCTTCACCTTCGACGGTTCGAAGACCTTCGATTCCGTGTCGGGCAAATTCGGGCTGCAATATCGCTTCACGCGCGATGTAAATGCGTATGCGAGCTACAGCCGCGGGACGAAAAGCGGCGGCTTCTTCAGCGGCCAGACCGGCAATATCGCCGATATCGGGCCCTACAAGGACGAGACCGTCAATGCCTATGAGGCCGGCCTGAAGACCGAATTGCTCCACCGCGCGCTGCGCGCCAATCTGGCCGCCTTCTATTACGATTATCAGAATCTTCAGGTGTACACGACGGTCATCGACGGCTTCATCACGCGCCAGCTGTTCACCAACGCGTCCGCCGCGCGGATGTATGGCGGCGAGCTCGAGCTTGAGGCGACCCCGGCGCGTGGTCTGACCATCTCGATGAATGCGGCCTATCTCAACGCGACTTACCGCAACTTCGTCTCGGCCGGCGCCAGCTATTCGGGCAACACCCTGCCGTCGGCACCCAAGATCAGCGTCCAGACCGCGGTCGACTATACCCAGCCGGTGTCGTTCGGCGCGATCGTCGCGAATGTCAGCGCGAGCTATCGCAGCAAGGTGTTCTTCGACACCGCCAACACCCCGCGATTGAGCGACCAGGCCAGAGTCTATGTCGACGGGCGGTTCGGGTTACAGCTCGCTCGCAACAAGCTCGAAATCGGCGTGTGGGGGAAGAACATTTTCGGAGAGACCAACATCTCGGACATCACGCCGATCGCCAGCCTGGGCTTCGACGTGGTCAGCGTCGGACCGCCGCGCACCTACGGCCTCTATCTCCGCGCGCATTACTGAGCGGCAGACGGGATGACCCACGTGGCAACGAAAAGCGGACATGGCTGGATCGGCGCGCGCCCCGGCGCGGCGCAGGTCGGGGCGATCCTGTTCGCGGGCGTTGCCGGCATTCTATTCGCCGGAGTGGGGCCGTTGCTGCTCGGCGGGCTCGAGGCATCCGGCCGGATCAGTCCGGCGCAACTAGGCCAGGCGGGGACCGCCGAATTGTTGGCGATGGGCGTGGCTGCGGGACTTACCGGACCGCTTTATGGCATCAAGAATCTGCGGCTGCTGACGATCCTGTGCGGGCTAGCGATGGCCGGGCTCAACGCGCTGTCGATCGTCGTCGACGGCTGGACAGTGGTCCTCGTCCGCGGCCTCAACGGCATTCCCAGTGGCGCATTGATCTGGCTGATGACCGCGATGATCGTGCGTTCGGCACGCCCTGATCGCTGGGCAGCGATCTACCTGACCGTTCAGACGCTGGCGCAGGCGGTGATCGTTGCGGCGTTGGGCGCTCTGGTCGAAGGGTCGGCTGGTGTAGGGGCGGGGTTCGCTGTGCTTGCCGCGATCGGCGTCGCAACCGGCCTTGCCGGGCTGGTGGTGCCCAACAGCCTGGCGGTATTGCCGGTTGATCCTGACGAGCCGACCGGGCGGCTGAGCACGCGCGGGCTTGTCGCGCTCGCGGCCGCTTTCGCGTTCAATGCCGGTATCCTGGCGGTGTGGATCTATGTCGAGCCGCTGTCGCGCCAGTCGGGGCATCCTGCGGGCACTGCAGGGCTGGCGATGGCGCTGTCGCTCGGCGCGCAGGTCGCCGGCGGATTGCTCGCCACGTTCGCAGCGGGGCGTATTCCGACCGCGCTCACTCTCGTCGTCTCGCTGCTCGGCATGGGCGCCGCGATGATCGTCTTCGCCTATCTCCCCAGCGTCACGGTTTTTCTGACCGTATCGGCGATGTTCGGCTTCCTCTGGATGTTCGCCTCGCCCTTCTTCACCCCTTTGGTGATCGACGCCGATCCAACCCGTCGCGCGGCGATGTTCGGGGCTGGCGCGGCGCTACTCGGCTGCAGCGCGGGGCCGTTCCTGGCGTCGCTATTCGTCGGTGAGGCGGATGTGCGGCAAAGCCTGACGCTTGGAATCGGGTTGCTGGGCACTTCGCTCATCATCGTCATGCTGCTGTACTTTGTGCGGGCCAAACGCCACTCGTTCGCCGCATGACGACAGCCTCTTCTCCTTCCGATCCCGCCGCCACGCCCGCGAGCGGCAAGCGTCGCCGCCGAGCGATCCCGCTCGCGACCAAGCATCGCCCGATTCAGGCGCGGGGTCAGGACACGTTCGAACTGATTCTCGACGTCGCCGGCGAATTGCTGCGCGAGATCGGCTTCGAACAGCTCACCACCAACCTGATTTGCCAGCGGGCCGGGCTGACTCCGCCGGCGCTGTATCGCTATTTTCCCAACAAATATGCGGTGCTGAAAGAGCTCGGCGACCGCCTGATGCGCGCGCAGGACGATGAGGTGCTCGTCTGGGTAACCGAGGGAGGACTGACCGGTGCGACGTTCGAGGAACGGCTGGTCAAGAGCATCGCGATCCAGGAGCGGATGGTCGCGGTCCACCGCGAATTTCCCGGCGGCATCGCGATCGGCCGAGCGCTGCGCGCGGTGCCTTTGCTCAACGATCTGCGCATCCGCTCGCGCGACATGATTGCGGACGCGTTCGCCGCGACGTTACGCCGGCAATTTCCCAATACCGATGAGCGCAGGGTGCAGGTCGCCTGCCGCCTGATCGTCGAGCTCGGTTATTCGGCGAGTGAGATGGTGGTCGAAGAACCCGACCGCGACGCCGACATCATCAACCGCGAAGTGTGCGTGATGTTCGCACGCTATCTCGAGCATTTCGACTGACCGCTGCCGATGGAGAGAGCAGGCATGGATTGGCACAATTGGTCGGGCAGCGTCGCCGCCCGTCCGCAGCGCATCGAGCGGCCGAAGACCCGCTCCGAACTGGCGGGTCTGATCCAGGCCGCCGACAAGGTGCGTGTCACCGGTGCCGGCCATTCCTTCATGCCGTTGTGCGAGACCTCGGGCACCTTGCTCAGCATGGGCGACTATGAAGGCGGCATCGACATCGCGCCTGACCGCCGCACGGCTTGGGTGCCTGCCGGCTGGGGACTCGACCGCCTGACCGAGGCATTATGGGCCGAGGGGCTGTCGCTGATCAATCAAGGCGACATCAACCCGCAGTCCCTGGCCGGGGCCACCGCCACCGGCACGCACGGCACCGGCGCCGAGCTCGGCAGCTTGTCGACTCAGGCCTACGGGTTCGAATTGATGTTGGCCGACGGCAGCCTGGTCGAATGCGGTCCGGACCACAATCCCGACCTCTATCAGGCACAGCGGCTGTCGCTCGGCCTGTTCGGGGTCGTCACGCGGATTCGCATCAATATCTTGCCCGCTTATTATCTCGAGGAACGGATCGAGCGCCGCCCGCTCGCCGAAATGGCCGAGCGCTGGGAAGAACTCGGTGCTGCCACGCGCCACTTCGAGTTCTTCGTCTTCCCTTATGCCGATTACGTGATCTTCAAGACGTTGCATCCGGTCGAGGGCAGCGGCGACCTCAAGCACACGACCGACATCGACGAATCGATCTTTCGCAACGTCTGCGAAATCGGCCGCCGCGTGCCCAGGCTGATCCCGTCGCTGCAGCGCTTCATGATGAAGATGAGCGCCAAGCCGACCCAGCGGATCGGGCCTGCCTGGCGCGTCTTTCCGTCCGACCGCACGATCCGGTTCGAGGAAATGGAATATGAAGTGCCGCGCGCGGCCGGCCTGCCGACCTTGATAGAGGCGATCGCCTATATCCGCCGCCGCAAACTACCGGTCGCTTTCCCGTTCGAATTCCGCCTTGCCGCGGGCGACGACATCTGGATGAGCCCTTTCAACGCCGGCCCTGCGGCGTCGATCTCCTTCCATCAATATGCGAAGATGCCGTGGCGCGATCTGTTCACCGAAATGGAGGCGGTGCTGCGGAGTTCGGGCGGCCGGCCGCATTGGGCCAAACGCCACACCATGACCGCCGATGACGTCGCGCGGCTCTATCCGCGCACCGGCGACTTCCTGCGCGTCCGCGAAACCGTCGATCCAGGCCAGAAGTTCGTCAATGACGACCTTGCGCGCTTGTTTGGCTTGACCCCTCCAATCCGGAGCTGACCTACGTGAACGACCAGGAACTGCACGCCCATCTGATCGGCCGCCAAGGGTCGCGCCGCGACCTCAACACGCCTGTGCTTGTGCTCGATCTCGACCGGTTGGACAGCAATATCTCCCGAATGGCGACGTTCGTGGCCGCTCACGGGCTCAAGCTTCGTCCGCACGCCAAGACCCACAAGAGCGTCGACATCGCCAAACGTCAGATAGCGGCAGGGGCGGTCGGCCTCTGCTGCGCCAAGATTGGCGAGGCCGAAGCGCTGGCCGATGGCGGCATCTCCGGGCTGCATATCACGTCGCCGGTCGTGCCGGCTCCCGCAGTCGATCGGCTCGCCGCGCTCAACCTGCGGTCGGCGGAGCTGATGACGGTGGTCGACCATCCCGACAATGCGCGCGCCATCGCGCAGGCGGTGGAGCGCACGGGCGACGCCAAATTGTCGGTGATCATCGACGTCGATCCCGGTATCCATCGCACCGGCGTGGCATCGCCGGAAGCCGCTGTCGAACTGTTCGAGACGATCCGCTCGCTCCCGGCGCTGGTCTATCGCGGCGTGCAATTCTACTGCGGCTCGCACCAGCACATCCACGCCTTTGCCGAGCGCGAGGCGGCCATGCGAGAGCGCGCAAGCTATCTCCGCGCCGTCATCATAGCCCTAGCCGAGGCTGGCGGCGTGCCGGAAATCGTCACCGGCGGCGGGACGGGGACGCACCGTATCGATGTTGGCCTTGGCATCTTCACTGAACTCCAGGTCGGCTCCTATATCTTCATGGACGACGAATATCGCGCTTGCGACCTGACGGGCGAAGAGGGCATGTCGATCCCGTTCGAGACCTCGCTGATGATCGATACCAGCGTGATCAGCGCCAACACGCCGGGCCTCTTCACGCTCGACGCCGGGATCAAGTCGATGGCGACCGATGCACCACTACCCTCCGTGGAGACCGGGGTTGCCGAGGGCGCACGCTTTTTCTTGATGGGCGACGAACATGGTGCCGTGATGACCGTGCCAGGATCGCTCACGCTCGGCGATCGCGTCTCGCTCCGCACGCCGCATTGCGATCCGACGGTCAACCTCTACGATAATTACCATGTCGTGCGCGGCCAGACGCTCGACGCGATCTGGCCGGTGTCGGGGAGGGGGCGGTCGCGCTAACTCGACCCCTTCGCGCCGTGGCACTGGACGCGCTTGATGACGCGCTTGATTTGGCCTTTACCGCCGCGGCGCCGGCCCGGCGAAGGTTACCAGGCTCTCCGACCCGTCGGCCGCGACCGCCGATACGCCGACGAAATTGTCGTCGATCGGTACGTTTTTGAGCATCAATTCGGTCGCGCCGACGACATCGCGGCTGGACGTCCAATTCTGCGTATCGGCCCGGCGCCAATGCACGCGGTATTTGACCGCGCCCGGAACCGCCTGCCAGCGCACAGTGGTGTCGCGCGACAATGCACCCTGGACCGTCACGCCCTCCGGCGCAGCGGGCGCGGCGGCAAGCCGGCGGATCGTCGCGATGTTGATCGCCGCCACCTTGGCCAGATAGGTGAAGTCCATCTTGTCGATCGTGTCGCCATAAGCGACGCCATTCTCGGTCCGGACATATTGGTGCTGCCCGTCCCAACGCTCGGCGGCGACGGTGAAGCGGACCGCGGGGTAACCGAGTTCGAGAAAGGGCAGGTGATCGCCGCCGCGCCCGAACCGATCGGGACGGCGCACGATGAACGCGTCGAGCCCGCCAGGGATGCCTGCCGCGACCTGATCGATCGTCTTGGCCAGCGCGCGGCTGGGGCCGTCATCCTCGCCACCGTTCATCCGCCGCGCCAGATCGCTCTTCACATCCTCGCTCTCGCGAATGCCTTCGGAAAATACCCGCACGCTCTTGTTCGCGACCACGCCGCCCTGGCCGACCGAATTGCCGACGATGTCGTTGTTGAGCATCGCGGTCACCCTCCAGCCGCGCTCTTTGGCGGTATCGGCAAGGAGCTTGCCGCCCCACAATCCCTGTTCCTCGCCGGAGAAAACGGCATAGACGATCGTCGCGCGGAATTTGCGCTTCGACAGGATACGCGCCGCCTCCAGAACGACGGCGACACCCGATGCGTCGTCATTGGCGCCCGGCGCATCGGCCTTGGCGTCCATGACATCGCCGACGATCGAGTCGATGTGCCCGCCGACGATGACCACGCGACTTGGGTCGCTGCCCTTCTGAACACCCAGGACATCGACGATGTTCACACCGTCGGGCGCGCGTGGCCCGGCGAAATTACGCGCGATCGTCTCGCTGGTCAGACATCCGCCGCATGCCTCCCCGATCGCGTCGAACTGCGCTTTTGCCCAAGTCCGGGCTGCACCGATTCCGCGTTTGGGGTCGTCGGGATCGGACAGCGAGTGTCGCGTGCCGAACCCGACCAGCGTGCTGACGGTTGCTTTCATCCGAAGCGGGGAGGGTTGCTCGGCCGCGGGAGCCGCGGAAACGAGCAGGAGCGGGGCGAGCGTCAGGGCTGTGCGCATGCAATAACGTGACGTGATACCACCGCCCGCGCAACGAAATTAGACGCTGAATAGCGTAGCTAAAAAGGCGTTCTGCCGAGAAGGCGGATCATCGAACCGCAGCCCAAAAGTGATGCAATATGAATAATATTGCACAACGCCTGCGAAACAATTGGCACTTACATAATTAAGATGCGTTCGTCCCAATAACAGGAGGCGTGCGTGATGACCACGGAGCGCGTAGTCGCGTTCGGGTTTCTGACGAACAGGGACCTGGAATTGTTGGGCAGTGGCTTTAGTCGCCATTTTCCCGTTACGAACGACGACTTGTTCGCTGAACTGATTGATCAGCTCGATCGGATCGAAATCGCGCCGGCCGACCGCGGCATTATTTTGCGGACCAGGGATAGCTGATCACGGTACTCAGCTGAGCCGATCGATCGCCTCTCGGTCCAGGCTTCCCGGGATCACCATGATCGGTACGGGCAGCGTTCCCGCTTCGCTGCCCGCGAAATGGCTGACCAACGGCCCCGGCGATCCGCCCGGTGCCGCGCCGAGCACCAGTGCGGCGATCTCCGGATTGCCTTCGATCGTCTCGCGAATGACCTTGGGTGCGTCGCCCTGTTTCAGCGTGATCGCCGGTTTCAGTCCCGATTCCTCGAACAACGTGCCGGCCGCGCCGGCGATGATGGCTTCGGCGTGCTGGCGTGCTTCGGCTTCGATCGTTGCCTGGACGCCGCCAAAGGCGATGAATTCCTGCGGCTCCATGATCGACAGGATCTCGACGCCCCCCCCGGTCTTGACCGCGCGCCGGGCGGCAAAGCGCAGCGCGACTTCGGCCTCGGGACTGTCGTCGACTACCACCAGATAGATGCGCATGAGCGCCCGGCTCCCCTCGTTCGTGCGATAGGTGACGCGGAACGCGCGCCCGCGCAAGCGCCTCGGTCTTGACCCGGAGCGTGTCGGGCGCGAAGGAGCCGCTTCCTAGTCCGCCTCCCCAGGACGCCCGAGAGGACGCAGAATGCCCATCGAGATCAAGATGCCCGCGCTTTCACCGACGATGGAGGAGGGCACGCTGGCAAAATGGCTGGTCAAGGCCGGCGACACCGTGAAGTCGGGCGACCTGATGGCCGAGATCGAAACCGATAAGGCGACGATGGAATTCGAAGCAGTCGACGAAGGCGTCATCGCCGAGATCGTCGTTCCCGAAGGCACCGACAATGTGAAGGTCGGCCAGGTCATCGCGATCCTCGCGGCCGAAGGCGAAGACGCGTCGGCGGCGAAAGCTGCGCCCAAGGCGGAAGCCCCGAAAACGGAAGCGCCGAAGGTTGAGGCCGCACCGGCACCTGCTCCGTCGCCCGCGCCCGCAGTTCCTGCGACACCGGCCCCAGCTTCCGTGTCCCCGGCGTCGGGTGACCGAGTCAAGGCAAGCCCGCTCGCCCGTCGTATAGCGGCTGAAAAGGGTGTCGACATCGCATCGGTCACCGGCTCGGGTCCGAACGGCCGCATCGTTCGCGCCGATGTCGAGGGCACCAAGCCCGGCGCAGCGCCGGCTACCGTTGCCGCCCCGGCCGAAGCTGCCGCCGCGCCGGCGCCGGCCAAGCCTGCCGCGATCCCGGATATTCCGCACGAGGCGACCAAATTGTCGAACGTGCGCAAGACGATCGCGCGCCGCCTGACCGAATCGAAGCAACAGGTTCCGCACATCTACCTGACCGTCGACATCCGTCTCGACGCGCTGCTCAAGCTCCGTGCCGATCTCAACAAGAGCCTCGAGCCGCGGGGCGTGAAGCTCTCGGTCAACGACCTGCTGATCAAGGCGCTCGCCGCCTCGTTGATCCAGGTGCCCAAGTGCAACGTGATGTTCACGCCCGACCAGCTGATCAGCTTTCAGCGCGCGGACATCTCGGTCGCGGTCTCGACTCCCTCGGGCTTGATCACACCGATCATCACCCATGCCGACACCAAGGGAGTGGCGGCGATTTCGACCGAGATGAAAGATCTCGCCACGCGGGCGCGCGATAACAAGCTCAAGCCCGAGGAATATCAGGGCGGCACGGCGTCGATCTCGAACATGGGCATGTTCGGCATCAAGCAGTTCGAGGCAGTGATCAATCCGCCGCAGGGCATGATCATGGCGATCGGCGCGGGTGAAAAGCGTCCGTACGTGATCGACGATGCGCTCGGCGTCGCCACCGTGATGTCGGCGACCGGCAGCTTCGATCATCGCGCGATCGACGGGGCCGACGGCGCAGAACTGATGCAGGCATTCAAGGCGCTGATCGAAGCACCGCTCGGCATGCTTGCCTGAGGCACGGGGATGTCCGCGCGCACCCTTGCCGAGGCATGTTACATGGTCGCGAGCGCGATCGTGACGTATCTCATCACCGCGACGGCGGCGTGGGGCTATCCGCAGGGCGCGTCGACGATCTGGCCGATCGGTCTGGTTTCGATGGCGTTCGTGATCTGCTTCGGATTCAAGCCGTTCCTCATTTCATGGAAAGCTGACCGTAGCGGGCGGCGCGATACGTGAGCGCCGCCGCTTCAATCGTTCCGCCGGCGCGCGACCCGGCGATCCGGGTCACCGCGATGCCCGCCGACGCCAACGCCTATGGCGACATTTTCGGCGGCTGGCTGATGAGCTTGATGGACTCCGCCGCCGGGCTGGTCGCCGCGCGCCACTCGCACGGCCGTGCGGTCACCATCGCGATGGACGGCATGCAGTTCCACGCGCCGGTTCATATCGGCGATGAAGTGTCGGTCTACGCGCAACTGGCCAAGGTCGGGCGCACCTCGATGACGATCGATGTCGAATGCTGGGCGCGCGATCGCCACCGCGACGATCACCGTAAGGTGACCGAGGCGCGCTTCACGTTCGTCGCGATCGATCAGGACCGCAAACCGCGACCGGTGATCGTCGAATGAGCGACGAACCGCTCTCGCCGCCCGACCGCATGCCCGACATCCGCGTGACGGTGATGGCCGCCGACGCCAATCCTTATGGCACCGCGTTCGTCGGCTGGCTGTTCGGCCAGATGTCGCTCGCCGGCGGCAGCTTGGCATCGCGCCGAACCGGCAAACGCGCACCCGTTGTGGCGGCGGATGGCTTCAAATTCCTGGCGCCCGCCGATATCGGCGACGAATTGTCGGTGTGGGCCGAAGTCGTGGATGAGGGCCGGACGTCGCTCACCATCGCCACCCAAGCCTGGAAACGCGACCGCCATGGCGAGGCGATGGCCAAGGTCGCGGAAGGGCGATTCGTATTTGTGGGGGTCGGCGATGTCCGCCAGGACATGGTCTGATGCCCCCGCGCTTCCCATATTATCCTGATACTAAGCAAGGACCTCCCAGTGACTGAACCCTACGACCTTATCGTCCTCGGCTCCGGACCCGGCGGCTATGTCGCGGCGATCCGCGCGGCGCAGCTCGGGCTCAAGACCGCGATCGTCGAGCGCGAATTGCTCGGCGGCATCTGCCTCAACTGGGGCTGCATTCCGACCAAGGCGCTGCTGCGCTCGGCCGAGATCTATCATTACATGCAGCACGCCAAGGATTACGGGCTGGTCGCCGACAAGATCAGCGCCGACCTCGATGCGGTGGTCAAGCGCTCGCGCGGTGTCGCCAAACAGCTCAATCAGGGCGTCACGCACCTGATGAAGAAGAACAAGATCACCGTCCATATGGGCACAGGCAAGCTGACCGGGAAGGGAAAGCTGATCGTCACCGCGGCGGACGGCAAGACGACCGATCTGGCGGCCAAGAACATCATCGTCGCGACCGGCGCCCGCGCCCGCGACCTGCCGTTCGCCAAAGCCGACGGCAAGCGCGTCTGGACCTATCGCCACGCCATGACGCCGAGCGAGATGCCGACCAAGCTGCTGGTCATCGGCTCGGGCGCGATCGGGATCGAGTTCGCGAGCTTCTACAAGGATATGGGCGCGGATGTTACCGTGGTCGAAATGCTCGACCGCGTTGTCCCGGTCGAGGATGCCGACGTCTCCGCCTTCCTCGAAAAGGCACTCAAGAAGCAGGGCATGACGATCATGACCAAGGCCGGCGTCGACAAGCTCGAGGTCGGCACCAACGGCGTGAAGGCCTCGATCAAGGACAAGGACGGCAAGGTCTCCGTCGCCGAGTTCAGCCACGTTATTGTCGCGATCGGCATCCTGCCGAACACCGAGAATATCGGCCTGGAAGAATTGGGCGTGAAGACCGACCGCGGCCACATCGTGACCGACGGTATGTGCAAGACCAATGTCGACGGCCTCTACGCGATCGGCGACGTGACGCAGCCGCCCTGGCTGGCGCACAAGGCGAGCCATGAAGGCGTGATCGCGGTCGAGGCGATCGCCGGCAAGCATCCGCATGCGATGGATCCCAGAAACATCCCCGGCTGTACCTATTGCCACCCGCAGATCGCCAGCGTCGGCCTGACCGAAGCCAAGGCCAAGGAAGCCGGCTATGAGGTCAAGGTCGGCAACTTCCCCTTCATCGGCAACGGCAAGGCGATCGCGCTCGGAGAGGCCGAGGGCTTCGTGAAGACGGTGTTCGATGCCAAGACCGGCGAGCTGCTCGGCGCGCACATGATCGGCGCGGAAGTGACCGAACTGATCCAGGGCTATACGATCGGCAAGACCGGCGAACTGACCGAAGCCGAGTTCATGGAAACCGTTTTCCCGCATCCGACTTTGAGCGAGATGATGCATGAAAGCGTGCTCGGCGCGTATGGACGGGCGCTGCATATCTGACGGTCTGATCGTTCCTCCCCGAGCTCGTCTCGGGGAGCGGACCATGCGAAGCATGGTGGAGGGGCAGGGGGAATTCGATGCGCCGTACCGCAACGCTCGCGATCGTCAGCCTGCTCGCCTTGACCGCATGGGCGCCGTCGCCCGATTTCTCCGCTGCCGACTACGCCGCCGATGCCAGGGCCCTGCCCGATCTGATCCGCGACAATTACGCCTATCTCGACGATCTGCCGGGCGGGAACGTACCGTCGTCGCCGCAGCTCGATGCCGAGCGCGAGGCGGTCCACGATTCGGACTCGCTGCTCCATTATGCCGAGGACATGGTCATCGCGCTGGCCGACAGCCACGCGCTGACCGCCAAATCGTTCAAGGACGATTGGGCGATCGTGCCGAGTTACTCGGATTTGTGGATCGATGAATCCGGCAGCTTCTTCGTCGGTGCGGTGAGGGAGGGCAGTCCGGCCGCCGCGGCGGGCATCGAACCGGGCGATGTCCTGGTGTCGATCGACGGCACGCCGCCGGAGGACGCGATCAAGGCATTCTGGGGCCGGCTCGGCCTGCCGACGGTGGCCAGGGGCGGGCGGTACGACAACCCCGAACGCTATGCGATCCAGGTGCTCGTCGCCGGGCGCCGCGACCGGCCACGCAAGCTTGCCTTCAAGCGCGGCACGCAGTTTCGCGAGGTCACGCTCGACAATCTCTATGCCTGGTCGGCGCGCCAGCCCGATCGCCCGGCGCTTACGGTAACCCAGGCGAATGGCGTGACGACGATCCGCTTCAACAATTCGATCGGCGATCTCGACACGATCAAGGCGTTCGACGCGGCGATGGCCGCCATTCCCGCCCGCGCACCCGTGGTCATCGACCTGACCGACACGCCCTCGGGCGGCACGACGGCGATCGCGCGCGCGGTGATGGGCTGGTTCGTGATGAAGCCCATGCCCTATCAGATGCACCAATTGCCGTCGGAAGAGCGCGAGACCGGTATCAAGCGGCAATGGGTCGAATATGTCCTGCCGCGCCCCGGCAAATATCATCCCGGCCCCGTAAGCGTCCGCGCGGGGCACTGGACAGGCAGTATGGGCGAGGGGCTTGCGGTCGGCTTCATGGCGCTCGGCAAGCTGGTGTGCGGATCGAAAATGGCCGGACTGAAGGGCGGGGTGTACGATTTCGACTTGCCCCGAACCGGCCTGCGCGTGAAATTCCCGGCAGAGCGGATCTATACGGTCGCCGGACAGCCACGTGAGGACGTCGCTCTCAAACCCTGCCGCTGATCAGGATCCGTGCTGCTGCGCGAACTCCGCGAGCAGTGGTTGGAATTCCTCCATTTCCGGAAATTTCGCGTACGAATGCGGCGAATCGACGACCGCCCAGGGCAGCGCCTCGCTGATATAGTTCTGGACGAACGGCGTCACCCAGCTGGGATCGTCGAGCATCGTCGCGCGCACGTTGACGAACCCCATGTCGGGCTCGAAGTCGGTATAGACCCAGCTCTTGCAATAGTCGCAATGCTGATGATGCAGCCGCTCGCCATGCAGGCCGCCGATCACCGTCTCGCCCTTGGTCAGCGCGAAGCCCCCGCGCGGCACTGCGACGCTGGTCGAATAGGCGCCGCCGGTCATCTTCTGGCATCCGGTGCAATGGCAAATCGCGGTGAACATGGGCGCTGCGCTGATCCGGAAGCGAACCTCGCCGCAGCGGCACCCTCCCTCCATCGGCAATGTCCACTTCGCCATTCCATTTCTCCATGTGTTGGGGCAGCCTGACCCTAACAAAAAAGGGGGGCGAAGAGGATGCAGACTTTCGCGATCTTGTGGCCGGCGATCGCGCTCGCGGCACTCAGCTTCGTGGTGATGGTGTGGGTGGCGGTCGCGCGCGCCGGTCACATGAAGAGGAACCCGCCGCGCCCCGACGACTTCGCCACCGGCGAGTCGGCGATGCGCTATTTCCAGCCGGTCGAGATGCCGGCCAACAACCTCCGCAACCTGTTCGAAGCGCCGGTGCTGTTCTTCGCGCTCATCCCGCTACTGCTGATCACGCATCAGGCCGGCCATGCGCAGGTCGCGTTGGCATGGGTCTATGTCGTGCTGCGCGTGATCCACAGCGTCGGACATGTCGTCCTGCGCAAAATATCGGTCCGCGCACCCGCTTTCTGGGTGTCGGTGATCGTGCTGATGGCGATGTGGATCGGCTTCGCGATCGATATCGCCAGCGCTCAATCCAGTTACGACGCGGCGATCGGCAACATGACGATCTGATCGCGGGTGTAGCGGCGACCCCGCGTCAGGCGGCTTCCTCTTCGGTCGGCGCATCGATCATCTTGAATTCGCGCGGCGCGCCTAGCACCGGCGTAACCGTTGCCGCCGCCGCGGCTTGGGCGGAGAAATGCTTCAAGCGGCCATCGACATGGGCGCCGGTTTCGAGCGAGATCGTCTCATATTCGACATCGCCGGTAATCCGCGCGCCTGCTTCCACCGTCAGCTGGCGGATCGACACCGCGCCTTCGATCCGGCCGGCGATGCGCGCATTCTCGGCGCGGACCTGGCCCTGGATGAGCGCTTCAGTCCCGATTACCAGGCTGCCGCAATCGAGATCGCCCTCGACACGCCCCTCGATGTGCAGATCGGCCGAGGCGCGGACATTGCCGGTCACGACGACGTCGGGGCCGATCACCGAGAAGCCGGCGCCGGAACTGCCGTTGGTCCGGCGCGCCGTGGCGGCCGCGGGCTGATAGGTCGGCGCCGGTGCGGCGTCACGCTTGTTGAACATCCCATACCCCTTTGTGCGAATCCCCGAGTCTCGCGCGCCAGCCTAGCGAACTCCTCATCGGGCGGGATAGGCGTGAAACGGGTTGAGCGGCAGGCCGTTGTCATTGGCGGGCGAGACGAGGAACTGTCTCGCGATCAGCGCGGCAGCGGCCATAACCGGGACCGCTCCGAAGATCGCACAAGCACTAATGTCGGTAAGATTGCCGGCTATTCCCAGCATCGACCCGGTCGCGCTCAGCGCAAATACGGTCCACGACCAGCGGTCGCCGCGCGTTACTGCCAGCATCAATGCCAATATGTCGGCCATCAGAAACGACCCGCCATCCCTTCCCGGCATCAGGCTTGCGACAATGAGCGCGAGCAGCACGCCCGATGCGATCACGTCGCTGCCGGCTGGTGGTCGCCAGGCAAACCGCGCGGTGAACCATGCCGACGCGCCGACGGTCGCGGTAACCGCGAGCCCCGCCAGCGGCAGTGCGCCCAGCCATGGCAGCGCCTGAACGATCGCCCAGATATTGGGCGTATCGGCGACTGGTACCGGAGACCAATCGCGTTGTCCGACATAGATTGCGGCGAAATCGGGCACGGGCCAGGCGGCCAGACGGAGAAGGATCGTCACGGCGAGAAAGGACAATGGCGCGATCGGCCAAAATCTCGCCGGGATGCGGCGGCCGATCAGCAACGCGACGACCAAGGGCGCCCAGAACACGGCAAGCGCATTGGTCGCCAGCGCCAGCCCGTACCATCCGAACATCAGGCCGTGCCTTCGGCCAACGGCGGCCGCGAGCGCCAGGACCCACGCGCCGGTGCCGATGGCGGCGATGAGGGTAGGGGAGATCGCGACGGGCATCGAAGCGTCCTAGCCACGCCGGGTTAGCGGCGCGTAAAAGACGAGGCGTTGCCTGCCCCCCGTTGACCGTTTCCGACTCCCCGTCTATAGGCGCGCCCGCTCACTCGGCATTCTTGCCGCGCGGGTAAGAGCTGAACGTTGCCGGAAGACACGGACCCGGGAAGCCGAAAGGCGCTCCCTCGGTCCTTTTTCGCATTCGCTAACAATGGCTCCCGGCAAAGTAACCGCCAGACGTCTCTGGTAACATAAAGGTGAAGGGCTTCATGCCGACGATTAACCAGTTGGTCCGCAAGGGCCGTGATCCGCAGAAGGCCAAGTCGAAGGTCCCTGCGATGGAACAGAACCCGCAGAAGCGCGGCGTCTGCACCCGCGTCTATACGACGACTCCGAAGAAGCCGAACTCGGCTCTGCGCAAGGTGGCCAAGGTTCGCCTGACCAACCAGCGCGAAGTCATCAGCTACATCCCCGGTGAAGGCCACAACCTTCAGGAGCACTCGGTGGTCCTGATCCGTGGCGGCCGTGTGCGCGACCTTCCCGGCGTGCGCTACCACGTGCTGCGCGGCGTGCTCGACACGCAGGGCGTCAAGGATCGCAAGCAGAGCCGTTCGAAGTACGGCGCGAAGCGTCCGAAGTAATTACACAGCCAGAGTAAGCCCCGGACGGGTTCCGGATCGGCTGAAGTTTGCAAAGGAAAGTTCAAGATGGCTCGTCGTCGTCGTCCCGAAAAGCGGGAAATCCTGCCTGATCCCAAGTTCGGGGATGAGGTTCTGTCGAAGTTCATGAACAGCGTCATGCTGGACGGTAAGAAGTCGGTCGCCGAAGGCATCGTCTATTCCGCAATGGAAACCGTCGAAACGCGCGCCAAGAAGGACCCGCTCGCGGTGTTCCATGAGGCGCTCAACAACATCAAGCCGGGCATCGAGGTCCGCAGCCGCCGCGTCGGTGGTGCGACCTATCAGGTTCCCGTCGAGGTGCGTCCGGAGCGTGCTCAGGCGCTCGCGATCCGCTGGCTGATTTCGGCCGCGCGTTCGCGGTCGGAGAACACCATGTCCGCTCGCCTGTCGGGCGAGTTGCTCGACGCCTCGAATAACCGCGGCAATGCGGTCAAGAAGCGCGAAGACACCCATCGCATGGCCGAAGCGAACCGCGCTTTCAGCCATTATCGCTGGTAATGAGACTGGATCGGCCGGCTCCGCTGCGGCGGAGCCGGTGATCTGGTATTGGTAATTTAATTACCTACATAGCGGGCAGCCGGATCGGCCGGCTCCCCACATTCCAAGGAAGCTACGACCATGGCCCGCAGCCATCCGCTCGACCGCTATCGCAACATCGGCATCATGGCGCATATCGACGCCGGCAAGACGACGACGACCGAGCGCATCCTCTATTACACCGGCAAGTCCTACAAGATCGGCGAAGTGCATGAAGGCACCGCGACGATGGACTGGATGGAGCAGGAGCAGGAGCGC
>Ga0157371_10000195_pt1 | contig 89727 bp, 73 predicted proteins | sample C45metaG_FD_113462 | JGI IMG/M metagenome (GOLD analysis project Ga0157371, IMG submission 113462) | Corn rhizosphere microbial communities from Kellogg Biological Station, Michigan, USA - C4-5 metaG | ecosystem: Host-associated > Plants > Roots > Rhizosphere > Soil | place: USA: Michigan...
TCTTTAGAACGAAAGACTTCGTCGCCAGCAGCGCCGCCGCCCTCGTTCAGTGAGCGGACTTATAAGAGAACACCCACAAACAAGTCAACACACCTATCGTCAAAAAACTGACATTTTTGCTAAACCTATGAAAATAAAAGATAGTTTCAAGGCGGACCGCCAAGGGAGGCAGGAAGAGCCTCCTGTATCTGCCGACTGGTTCTGTTTCGGGAAACATGCAATAGGAACGGATAAGAGTTTCAGCCAGACTGGGGCGTCCAACGCCCTTATAGCCTTAAGAATTGGAGAGCCCGTGCGCATTCTCGATGAAGCCGTCATTCCCGAGCTGCCGAATTACTACCGTGGCAAGGTGCGTGAAAACTACGATCTGCCCGACGGCAACCGCATTATCATATCAACCGATCGCCTCAGCGCATTCGACCGCATCCTCACCTGTGTTCCTTATAAGGGGCAGGTATTGACCCAGACGGCACGCTACTGGTTCGAGCAGACGAAGGATATCTGCCCCAACCACGTGGTCAGCTATCCCGATCCGAATGTCGTCATCGGCAAGAGGCTTGAAATATTGCCGGTCGAAGTGGTGGTTCGCGGTTATCTGGCCGGCACCACCGGCACATCGATCCTGACCCTTTATAAGAATGGCCAGAGACAGATGTACGGCATGAGCCTGCCGGACGGGATGAAGGACAACCAGATCTTGCCCGAGCCGGTGATCACGCCGACGAGCAAGGCCTTCGATGGTGGTCACGACGAGCCGTTGACGCCGGCCGAGATAGTGGAGAAGAAACTTCTGACGCAGGAGCAATGGGACACGCTTTCCCGTTACGCGCTCGCACTGTTCAAGCGCGGACAGGAGATTGCCGCAAAGCAGGGCCTCATCCTCGTCGATACGAAATACGAATTCGGCACCGATGAAAACGGCACGATCATTCTGGCCGACGAAATCCACACGCCTGACAGCAGCCGCTACTGGATGGCTGAAACCTATGAAGAGAGCTTCCTCAACGGCGCACGGCCGGCAAGCTTTGATAAGGATTTCGTGAGAGCCTGGGTTGCCGAACGCTGCGATCCCTATAAGGACGACGTTCCGGAAATTCCGCAGGAACTCGTATTGCAGACGTCAAGGGTATATATTGATGCATACGAACGCATCACCGGACAAAGCTTCGTTCCCGACGATAGCGGTGAGACGCCGCTGGCAAGAGTACGCCGGAACCTGGAGCAATTTTTCCCCGGAGTCTGACCTTGAGCAAAACGATCGAACAGGCGAGAAAGGGTGACAGGAGGAACGACGTTCCTGTCAAGCGCCGGCCTCGCCGTTCCGCCGAAGAGACGCGGCGGGACATTCTTGCCAAAGCCGAAGAACTTTTTCGCGAGCGCGGGTTCAATGCAGTGGCGATTGCCGATATCGCCGCTGCACTCGGCATGTCGCCCGCGAACGTCTTCAAGAACTTCAATTCGAAGAATGCGCTCGTCGATGCCATCGGGTTTGAGCAGATCGGTGCCTTCGAGCGGGAAATCCACCCGCTCGATAAAAGTCATGCACCAGTTTCAAGGCTGCGCCATCTCGCCCGCACCCTGATGGAACAACACCATCAGAACCTCAACGACAATCCCTATATATTCGAAATGATCCTGATGACGGCCAAGCAGGACATGAAGTGCGGTGACTATTACAAATCCGTCATAGCAAACCTGGTGGCCGACATTATTCGCGATGGCGTAGATAAGGGAATTTACGCCCCCGCCGACATCCCGCCTCTGGCGGAAACCGTTCTCCACGCACTCACGAGCGTCATCCATCCCGTCCTCATCGCACGGGAAGATATCGGCAATTTAGCAACACGTTGCGATCAACTGGTTGATTTAATCGAGTCAGGATTGCGCAATCCGCTTGCTAAGTGACGATTCTCAACTTACGTCACCTTCTCGCAATTGCTTGCGAAGCGTGAAAGCCTGCGCTTCTATGCGAATGGCGGTCCGAGCAGATTGAACGAAGAAGGTCCCCATAGGGCCTTTACCCATCGTCCCTGCACCCGGACCAGCATCCGCCGAGCGACACTGCGCTTATAGTTGAATGCGACCGATACGCAGGGAAGAACAATGAGCCGACGTATTTTACCCCTATTTGCTTCTCTGTGCATGACCGCAGTTCTCGCGGGATGCAGCGATGGCGGCGAAAGCAGCCAGACCGCCGGCCAGGGCGCCGCGCGTCCCCCGTCTCCGGTCAGCATCATTGTGATGAAGACGAGCGAATATCCCCTGACCACCGTTCTTCCCGGCCGCGCAAGCGCGTTCCAGACGGCGGAAATCCGCCCGCGCGTCACCGGCATCATCCGCGACATTCCCTTCAAGGAAGGCAGCGAGGTCAAGCAGGGTGACATTCTCTACCAGATTGAAGACAACACCTATCTGGCAGAAGTGGCACAGGCCAAGGCAAGCGTAGCGAAAGCCGAAGCAAGCGTTCCGAGCGCCCAGGCGAACCTTGCCCGCTACGAGCGGCTGGTCAACAGCGGCGCAACGCAGATCGAATATGAAAACGCCAAGGTGACGCTGCTTCAGGCCGAAGCCGACGTGGCCCAGGCCAAGGCTGCGCTGGAAACGGCTGAGATCAATCTCGATCTCACCAAGGTCCGCGCGCCTTTCGACGGCATCACCAGCGCAACCGCTTTCAGCATCGGCAACGTGGTGACGGCAAACCAGACGACGGCTTTGACGACGCTGCGCCGCATCGATCCGATCTACATCGATCTGATGGAATCCAGCATCAATCTTCTGCGTCTGAAAAAGGCGATCTCGTCGGGCCAGCTCGGCGGCGATACCAAGGAAACCGGCATTCACCTGACGCTGGAAGACGGCACCGAATACAAGCATGACGGCAAGATCGACATGTCGGACATGGCGGTGAGCGAAACCACGGGCACCTTCTCCATCCGTGCTCTCTTCGATAACCCGGACGATCTTCTGCTTCCCGGCACCTATGTTCGCGCAACGCTGACCATCGGTAAGGAAACGGGTTTCCGCATCCCGCAGCGCGCAGCGAGCCGGAACGCCAATGGCGAACTGACCGCAAAATTTGTCACCGCGGAAAACAAGGTGGAAACGCGCACCTTCCCGTCCAGCCAGCAGTCGGGCAATGCCTGGCTGGTGACGGAAAATGTCAAGGATGGCGACAAACTCATCGTTGACGGCTTCCAGTGGATTGCCGACGGCGCGACGGTCGCGCCCGTGGAAGTGACCATCGACGATCGCGGTATCGTCGTTCTGCCGCAGCAAGCTCCGCCTGCCGCCGCCCCCTCGAAATAAACATGAGCACGAAACCCTCGGTCGAAGCTCGTAAAAGGTAAGGCAGGACTGCCATGGCCCATTTCTTTATCAGGCGCCCCGTTTTTGCATGGGTTATCGCCATCGTCATCATGCTGGGCGGCGCTCTGGCAATTGTGACGCTCTCCATCTCGCAATATCCCGATATTGCCCCGACGACGGTCCGCGTCAGCGCAACCTATAATGGCGCTAGCGCGGAGACGGTCGAAAAATCGGTGACGACCATCATTGAGGACGGCATGACCGGCCTCGACGACCTCACCTATATGACCTCGTCTTCCTCGACCGGCAGCGCCGAAGTGACGCTGACCTTCGGCAACAGCATCCTGCCTGACATCGCGCAGGTTCAGGTGCAGAACAAGCTGCAGCTCGTGCAGTCGCAATTGCCCGACACCGTGCAGCAGCGCGGTATTCAGGTCAGCCGCTCCACATCGAGCATTCTGATGGTGGGTGCGCTGATCTCGACGGACGGCAAGCGCAATTCGGCCGATCTCGGCGACGTGTTCTCTTCGCGCGTTGAAGACCAGATCAAGCGCCTTGAAGGCGTGGGCAGCATCAACGTCTTCGGTTCCGAATATGCGATGCGCATCTGGCTCGATCCGTTCAAGCTCAACAAATACCAGCTGACCACGGCTGACGTCACCGGCGCCATCGAAAGCCAGAACACCCAGGTTTCGGTCGGCTCCCTCGGTGCGGTTCCCGCCGTCCAGGGCCAACAGCTCAATGTGACGGTGACGGCGCAGAGCCAGCTCACCACCGTCGCCGATTTCGAATCGGTCATCTTGAAGGTTGAGAAGGACGGCGCAACCGTTCGCCTGAGCGACGTGGCCCGCATCGAAATCGGCCAGGAAACCTATGGCGGTGATTCCCGCTCCAACGGCCGTCCTTCCGCCGGTTTCGCGGTCAACCTCGCCACGGGCGCCAACGCGCTCGATACTGCAGCACGTGTCAAGTCCGCACTTACCGCCGTTGAGGGTTCGCTGCCTGCAGGCGTCTCGATCGAATATCCCTACGACACGACACCCTTCGTGAAGCTGTCGATCGAGAAAGTGGTGCATACGCTGATCGAGGCGATCATTCTCGTCTTCGTCGTGCTGCTGGTCTTCCTGCAAAACCTGCGCGCCACCTTCATTCCGATGATCGCCGTGCCCGTCGTGCTCCTCGGCACGTTCGGCATCCTCGCAGTCACAGGATATTCTATCAACACGCTGACCATGTTCGCCATGGTTCTGGCGATCGGCCTTCTCGTGGATGACGCCATCGTCGTTGTTGAAAACGTCGAGCGCATCATGTCGGAAGAGGGCCTGTCGCCGGTCGAGGCGACGGAAAAATCGATGGGCGAGATAACTGGCGCCATCATCGGCATCGCGCTCGTCCTGACCGCCGTGTTTATTCCCATGGCCTTCTTTGGCGGATCGACTGGTATCATCTATCGCCAGTTCTCGATCACGATCGTTTCGGCCATGCTGCTTTCGGCGGTGGTCGCCATCGTTCTGACGCCGGCGCTGTGCGCCACAATGCTGAAGCCCATCGACCATACCAAAAAGCAGCGTGGACCGGGTGCCTGGTTCAACCGCGGCTTCGGCAAGACGACGGACGGCTATGTTTCGTCGATCGGCTATCTGCTGAAGCGGCCCCTGCGCGTGACGATTCTTTTCCTGATCGTCGTCGGCGGCTGCGCCTGGTTCTTCACCAAACTGCCAAGCTCCTTCCTCCCACAGGAAGATCAGGGCGTGCTGCTGACGATCATCCAGACACCGACCGGTTCGAACATCGAACGCACCAACGAGGTGGTAAAACAGGTCGAAAGCTACTTCCGTGAAAAAGAAGCAGCCAATGTCGAATCGGTTTTCGGCGTGCTTGGATTCAGCTTCAGCGGTTCGGGTCAGAACAACGCGATCGTCTTCACCAAGCTCAAGGACTTTTCCGAGCGAACCGCACCCGATCAACACGCCGCCGCCATTGTGCAGCGGGCAATGGGTACGTTCTTCGGCTTCCGCGATGCACAGGTATTCCCGCTTTTGCCGCCGGCAATTCAGGGGATGGGCACGTCGAGCGGTTTCTCCATGTATCTCGTGGATAGCGGCCGCAACGGCACCGACGCTCTGACCGCAACCTCCAAGGACCTGATTGCGCTTGCAACAAGCAATCCAAAGATCAGCTCTCTGCGAAGCGACAGCCAGGACAACGAAACGCAGATGAAGATCATTCTCGATCAGGAAAAGATGGGGGCCATGGGCGTCGATCTTTCCTCCGTGAACCTGATGCTGTCGACGATCTTTGCCGGCCGGGATGTCAACGACTTCACCCTGAACGGTGAGCTCAAGCCGGTCTATGTTCAGGGCGATGCACCCTATCGCATGCAGCCGGACGACCTGAAGTTCTGGTATGCCCGCAACACCAGCGGCGAAATGGTACCTTTCTCCTCCTTCAGCGAGGTGAAGTGGATCAACGCGCCGCCGTCACTGGCACGCTACAACGGTACGGGCGCGATTTCGCTTGAAGGCACCGCCGGCGCAGGCGTTGCTTCCGGCGAAGCCATGGACGAGATGGAACGTCTGACGGCAAGCATGCCTGGCGGTTACACCGTGGCATGGCAGGGCATCTCCTATCAGGAACGCCTTTCCGGCTCGCAGGCGCCCATGCTGTACGCGCTGTCGGTTCTCATCGTGTTCCTTTGCCTGGCTGCCCTTTATGAAAGCTGGTCGATCCCGTTCTCGGTCATTCTGGCTGTCCCGGTGGGTGTCCTCGGCGCTTTGACTGCGGCCCATTTCTTCGGCCAGACGAACGACGTCTACTTCAAGGTGGGCCTGCTGACGACCATCGGCCTTGCCGCGAAAAACGCGATCCTGATCGTTGAATTCGCCAAGGAGAGGCAGGAGCACGGGTTAAGTCTGGTGGAGGCGGCACTGGAGGCGGCGAAGCTGCGCCTGCGTCCGATCGTCATGACGTCGCTCGCCTTCATCCTCGGCGTCGTGCCTCTCGCGATCGCAACCGGAGCGGGTTCCGCTGCGCAAAATGCAATCGGTATAGGGGTGCTGGGTGGTATGCTTTCTGCAACACTGCTCGGAATTTTCTTCGTTCCGTCCTTTTTCGTCATCATTCGTCGCCTTTCAAGGCGTTAACAAAACAAAAATGGGCTGTGCCAACCGTTAATACGCTGCTAGAAATATGGCCGATTTGGCAAACGCACGTTTCTAGGGCATATCGACCGCGCAGCCCATTTGTCAGCAAGCCGCGCTTGGTAAGCCAACCAGAGAATTGGGAAAATTATATGCTGTCTATTCGCGCTACTATTCCCCTGACAATGCTACTGCTTTCGGGCTGCGTTGTCGGACCCGACCACAAGACGCCGGAAATTCAATTGCCGGGAAAGTTCGCGGAAGCCGGAAAAACCAGTAATGGCGACATCAGCAGCGTTGCATGGTGGACGGCCTTTAACGACAACCGCCTGAACGGTTACGTCTCCACTGGCCTTGCGCAGAACCTCACCGTGATGCAGGCAATCGAGCGCATCAATCAGGCGCAGGCCCAGGTGATCGTGGACGGCGCCGGCGGCCTGCCGAGCCTGACTGGCAGTGGCAGCCACACGACCAGCGAGACCAAGGGCAGCTACCGTGACGTTCCCGTCACCAACGTGTCCAACGGCAGCCTTAGCGTTTCCTGGTTCCTCGACCTTTTCGGTCGCTATCGCCGGGCAACGGAAAGCGCCGATGCTTCGCTAGACGCCGCGTACTCCACCGTCGACGTTCAGCGCCTGACGCTGATTTCCTCAGTCGCCGCGGCCTATATCGACGTGCGCTATTATCAGGAGCGCCTGGCGATTGCCCGCCAGAACCTGAGTTCACGCCGCGAAACGCTTGATCTGACGAAGCTGCAGCTCGAAGCGGGTGCGGCCTCGCGTCTCGATGTCGTCCAGTCCGAAGGTCTGGTCAATTCAACGCTGTCGCAGATACCCGGCCTCGAAACCAGCTTCCGCAAGTCAGCCCACCGCATCGCGACCCTGCTCGGCATGCCGGCCTCGTCGCTCATCGCCGAGCTGCAGAAGGGCGCACGCCAGCCTGTTGCGCGCGCTGTTCCCCGCACCGGCATCCCGGCCGACCTGATCCGCAACCGTCCCGACATCCGCGTCGCGGAACGCAATCTCGCCGCTGCGGTCGCCACGATCGGTGTAACCGAGGCACAGCTTTATCCAAGCATCGAGCTTGGTGGCGCGATCACCCCGAGCTACAATTTCCTGAGTGGCGGCGGCAGGGGAACGGCCAATAGCTGGTCCTTCGGTCCGAGCCTAACTCTCCCGATCCTCGATGGTGGCAGACTGCGCGCCAATGTCGACATCGCGAACTCGCAAGCACGCGAGCAATATCTCGTCTGGAAGGCAACCGTTCTCAACGCGGTTGAAGAAGTCGAAAACGCCCTGGCCGCTATCAATCGCGACCAGCGTACCGTCGACGCGCTGAGAAAGACTGTCTCATCCTACCAGGAAGCGCTGCAGCTCTCGACAGCCAGCTATCGTGACGGTGCTTCGTCTCTGCTCGACGTTCTGGATGCCCAGCGGTCGGTCTCCGATGCGCAGGCAAACCTTGCAACGGCGATCCAGACGACCGCGCAGGATTATGTCTCGCTCAACGTGGCTCTCGGTGGCGGTTATGCCGTTGGCCAGCCTGCCCCGAAGAAGTCCGCCGGCCCAACCGTGGCCGCTGCAAAGGGCATGTAAGAAACGCCTCAAGGCAAATGAAAAGCCCGCGTCGAGACGCGGGCTTTTTTTGTATTCCAGATACAAAAAAAGCACCGGTCGCCCGGTGCTTTTTGTTTAACCTGCCGTCAGGCTCAGCTCTTGGCGCGCTCGACGTAGGAATTGTCTTCCGTCGCGATGACCACGCGGATACCGGCGTCGATGTGCGGCGGCACCATGGTGCGGATGCCGTTGGAAAGAATTGCCGGCTTGTAGGAAGAGGAAGCCGTCTGGCCCTTCACAACCGGTTCCGTTTCGACGATTTCCAGCGTGACGTGGCGCGGCAGTTCGACAGCCAGCGGATTGCCTTCGTGAATGGAAAGAACGCAGGTCATGCCTTCCTGCAGATAGGCCTTCTGGTCGCCCATCGTCTCGACATCGACAACGACCTGGTCGTAGTTTGCCGGGTTCATGAAGTGAAAGCCTTCGCCGTCTTCATAAAGGAACTGGAAGTTCAGGTCTTCGACGAAAGCACGCTCCACCTGTTCGGTCGTGCGCCAGCGCTCGGAAACCTTCACGCCGTCAACGATGCGGCGCATGTCAACCTGCGTGACCGGCGTGCCCTTGCCCGGGTGAAAGTTCTGCGCGGTGAGAACAACGTAGAGCTTGCCGTCCACGTCGAGAACATTGCCCTTGCGGACGGATGAGGCGATAACCTTGACCATATGACTTCCTTGTAACTCGATGAAATGCGTCGTAAAGGACTGCGCGATAGCACCGGCCCGGCAGACGTTTTGTCTTTTTTCTGGGGCGCAACTACCTTAAATCCGCGCGAATTGCCAGCCTTCTACAGCAATTCGCGGAAGAGTGCCTAGCGGTTTTCCGCCCGGAATTGCTTTAAATGATGCGATCAGGCGTTTTGCGGGCCGTTTATCCGTAACAAGGCCAGCAGGTAAGACGGAAAAGAAAAAAGAGATGGGCTCAAGCAACGAGACAATGTCGCCCTGGTGGACGCCCGACGTCCATGCCGACCGCCGCGCCTTTCTGCTTGGACGCAACGCGATCCAGTCGGAATTTCGCAGCTATTTCGCGCGTGCGGACTTTCTAGAGGTCGACACCGCCACATTGCAGATTTCTCCTGGCAACGAGGCACATCTGCATGCCTTCGCTACCCAGGGACTGACGCCGGCCGGCGACGCCGCTCCGCTCTATCTCCACACCTCGCCCGAATTCGCCTGCAAGAAATTGCTCGCGGCCGGTGAAGAACGCATTTTCTGTTTCGCCCATGTTTATCGAAACCGGGAAAGAGGCCCCCTGCACCACCCAGAATTCACGATGCTGGAATGGTATAGGGTAGGAGAAACCTACGAGATCCTGATGAAGGACAGCGCCAATCTTCTGGCGCTGGCGGCAGAAACCGCCAAAACAAACAATTTCACCTATCGTGGCCGCAGCGTCGATCCGTTCCTCGAACCGGAACGTCTGAGCGTCGCGGAAGCCTTCGATCGCTATGCGGGAATTGATCTTCTGGCGACGATTGACCGAAACGGCGAGACGGATAGCCGGCACCTTGCCGCAAGCCTCACCAATGCCGGAATTCGTGTGGCTAAGGACGATACCTGGGCGGATATGTTCAGCCGCGTTATCGTAGAGCGGGTGGAACCAGAACTGGGCTTCGGCCGCGCCACCATTCTCGATGAATATCCCACAAGCGAGGCTGCGCTTGCCCGCAAATCGCCTGGGGATGCGCGGGTGGCGGAACGGTTCGAGCTTTATGCGTGTGGCGTGGAACTTGCCAATGCCTTTGGCGAATTGACAGACGCTGCTGAGCAGAGACGGCGTTTCGAAATGGAGATGGTTGAGAAGCAGCGGGTTTACGGCGAGACCTATCCTTTGGACGAGGATTTTCTGGCGGCGCTGGCGATCATGCCGCCGGCAAGCGGCATAGCACTCGGTTTCGACCGACTGGTGATGCTGGCAACCGGCGCGCCCCGAATCGATCTGGTCATGTGGGCACCCGTCGCGGAATACGGACGATGACAAGGCTTGAAACCATCAAGACACCCGAAGCACTTGTTGAGGCAGGGTTGATCAAGACCGAGGCGCTCGAGGACGTGCGCGCGGTGACGCAGCGTTACGCGTTAGCCATCACAGCGACAATGGCCGATCTGATGGACAGCGGCGATCCGCAGGACCCCATCGCGCGGCAATTCTTGCCGGACCTAGCCGAACTCGTCCACCTTCCCGAAGAACGGGACGATCCGATCGGCGACGCTGCACATAGTCCCGTCCATGGCATCGTCCACCGTTACCCGGACCGGGTGCTCTTGAAGGCGGTGCATGTCTGCCCCGTCTATTGCCGTTTCTGTTTCCGCCGCGAAATGGTCGGGCCGCAGGGCAACGGCATGATGAGCCCGGAAGAGCTGGACGCCGCATTCGACTATATAAAAGCCAACCCGGCCATCTGGGAGGTCATCCTCACCGGCGGCGATCCTCTGGTACTCTCGGCGCGGCGATTGTCCGACCTGATGACGCGGCTGAAAGACGTACCGCACGTCAAGATCGTTCGCTTCCACACCCGTGTGCCGGTCGTCGATCCCGAACGAATCGACGGGCCGCTGATCGAGGCATTGAAGGCCAGCGGCAAAACCACCTATGTGGCCCTGCACGCCAACCACGCACGCGAACTTGGGCAAGCAGCCAGAAGTGCTTGCGCGCGCCTGATCGATGCCGGCATCGCCATGGTCAGCCAGACCGTACTTTTGAAGGGCATCAACGATGATTCGGCAATTCTCGCCGAACTGATGCGCGCCTTTGTCGAGAACCGTATCAAGCCTTACTACCTGCACCACCCCGACCTAGCGCCCGGCACCAGCCATTTCCGGCTGACGATAGAAGAAGGTCAGCGAATCGTTTCCGCCTTGCGCGGGCATGTCTCCGGTCTTTGCCAGCCGACCTACGTTCTCGACATTCCGGGCGGTCACGGCAAGGCCACGATCGGCCCGAATGCGGCCGAAAAAACCCGCGATGGCTGCTACTCCGTCTCTGACTTCAACGGAAACGATCATATTTACCCGCCGCCTGCATCCGGCGACGATTAAAAAAAGCATAAAAAGCCCGCCGTGCCGGGCTTTTCAAAGCGGCGTCGAACGAAAACAAAAATTTCACATTTCCGCCCCCCTCCTGTCATCATAAAGAAAAATATTCTACCTATAACAATCAGCATTGATTTTAATGGTGGTCTGGATTATCAGTGTGGAACTGGAGAGCGAGTCTCCTGATTCCGGATCAACACCAATACAGGGAGTGTGTCATGTCAAAATATATTCGCATCAACGCAATCCTTGGTCTTGAGTCCTGGAATGCTGGATTTAAATCCACGTGTTCCCGCTGCTGTCGAATGTGACCTGACGGTCTCAATTTTCTGAAAATCAGTTCGACGACATGCTGTGTTAATGAGCCACAGCGGGAGTATACCTATGCAAAAGCAAGTTATTGAATTCGCTGGCGAACCCGTCGGCATCGTCATACCGGACAACGACCGGCTGAAGTTCATCGCGGTGAAGTTCCACGTCCATGACCTGGACGAACAGAAGTTCGACAGCGCCGACGATGTGCGGATTGCAATTCGCAATCTCGTGCGCAGCCGGAACCTGGCCGCGGCCTGATGCGGGAAACCCATCACCCGCTCACGGACCTTTCAAAACCAAAGCGCGCCCAATATCGGATCCCGAATACCGGGTCGGTGGCGCGCTTTTCTATTGCCTGACAATTCGTCCACTGGTCTGTCATAAACCACGACGGGGTGTATCAATACGCCCTGCACTAAGGTGAAATAGCTTTTTCAAATCCGGATTGGAGTGCAAAAGCCACGCGCTCCTAGAGCTCCCACCTCTCCTGGTTTCTGTGCTTGTCGCAGGAATCCAGCCAGCCCAGATCCCAGGGCTGAAAAGACTCTCTCGCCCCCCAGACGCGCGTCAGAACGCGGTAAAGGTCAGCGTCGTCAACGAGCGGACGATGCCTGGAATATTGACGATGTTCTGGTTGATGAACTTGCCGATATCCTCTTCCTGCGGAAGATAGATCTTCAGCATCAGATCATATTCGCCGCTGGTGGAATAAAGCTCGGAAACCAGCTCCGTTTTGTAGATGGCATCGGCGACATCATAGGTCTTGCCGGGCTCGCATTGAAGCTGGACAAAAATGGGCTTCACGGACATCTCCCGTATTGGAACTTGTGGTGCGTGGCTCTTTGCCATGCGTCATGGCGCACTATTGGCTTAGCCGCGCCGGTCTTGCAAGACCGCCTGCCGGTTTAGGCAGAAAAGTCTCATCCGCTGCTACCAGCCCCGATCGCGGCCTGAGAAACGATCCAGCTTCGAAAACTTTCAAGCGGAGCGTAACCGGCGCGATCGGGCATGCAGGCGAGATAATAGGCCTCTTCGCTCTCCACCTCGCCGGTAACCGCCGCGACAAGCCGGCCGCTTCGCAACTCCTCCCCGATCATGAAGGACGGAATGAGCGATGCCCCGACCCCGGCGCTCGCCGCCTCGGCAATCGTCGTGAACTGATCGAAAAGCATGCCATGCACATTGTCGAAAACCACATCATGGCTGCGAAACCATTGTTCCCAGGCGTCCGGCCGGGTCGTCATGTGCAGCAGCGGCACATGCAGCAGATCGCCCGGCTGTGAAAGCCCGTAGCGCTCCCTGAAAGCGGGACTGCACACCGGAATGACTGTTTCATGCATCAGAAAAACGAGTTCGGTACCCGGCCAATGCGGCAAACCGAAATGTATCGCCGCATCGACTGTATCAGTTCGAAAATCGAACAGCGACGAACGCGTAAGAAGATTGACCGAAACGCCCGGATGTCGGGCGATGAAATCGGGAAGACGCGGCACCAGCCAGCGCGTACCAAAGCTTGGCAGAACACCGAGATTGAGCGTGCCGCCATCCGGATTGGCGCGCAGATTGAGCGACGCGGTCGATATTCGCCGCAGGGCCTCCCGGATTTCCCGCGCATAACCCTCCCCCGCCCGGGTGAGCCGGATTGTCTGCCGCTCGCGCATAAACAGCGCCACGCCAAGCTGCTCCTCAAGCGCGAGGATCTGCCGGCTGACCGCGCCTTGAGTAAGCCCGAGTTCTCTCGCAGCCGCGGTCACGCTGCCCGTGCGCGAGGCGGCTTCAAAGGCCGCAAGAAGTGAAAGCGACGGTAAGAAGCGCCGAGGCGGCAGAACCATATTCCCTCACGGAATGAACTCTTGACGATATGTCGATATTCAACAGGTGAGGCCGCTTGTAAAGTCTCATAAACAAGGGCTTGTCACTCATACGGAAAACAAATGAACTCGCCCGGAAAATGGTGGAACGATGTATAATGATCCCCGCTCGCACGGCCTCTGGGAAAAGACCGCGCCGCAGCCGCCCGCAACGCCTGCTCTGCAAGGCGAGGCGGTTGCCGATGTGGTGATTGTCGGTGGCGGCTTCACCGGACAATCCGCCGCCCTTCATCTTGCTGAAAAGGGCATGGATGTCGTTCTTCTCGAAGCCAGGGAAATCGGCTTCGGCGGCGCCGGCCGCAATGTCGGTCTCATCAACGGCGGCATGTGGGTCATGCCGAGGGAGTTGCCCGGCGTGCTGGGCGAAACCTACGGGGAACGGCTTCTCAGCCTTCTGGGTGATGCGCCGTTGCTGGTGCGCGAATTGGTGGAAAAACACGCGATTCCCTGCGAGATCGAAAAGAATGGCACATTGCATTGCGCCGTCGGTGAAAAAGGGCTCGCCGAAATTCGCGAGCGCTGCGAACAATGGGCAGCCAGGGGCGCTCCCGTCCGCCTTCTCGATGCCGATGAAACGGCAAGACACACCGGCAGCACCGCCTATTCCGGCGCACTTTTCGATACGCGCGCCGGCACGCTTCAGCCGCTTGCCTATGTTCGTGGTCTGGCTGCCACCGCGCAAAAGGCAGGAGCACGGCTGCACACCGCCAGCCCCGTCGTAGCGACCGAACGTAGTGGTGGAAAATGGGTGGTAAAAACGCCGCAGGGATCGGTGACCGCCAACTGGATCGTGGTCGCCACCGAAGCCTACAGCACCGGGCCGTGGCAGATCGTCCGCGACGAACAGACCTACCTGCCCTACTTCAACTTCGCGACCAGACCGCTTAGCGACAATCTGCAAAAGAGTATCCTGCCGAACCGAGAAGGTTGCTGGGATACAAAGGAAATCCTCTCCTCGTTCCGCATGGACAAAGCGGGTCGGCTGGTCTTCGGCAGCGTCGGCGCCTTGCGCAGCACGGGTGCCGCCATTCACCGGGCATGGGCCAAACGATCGCTGAAGCGGCTTTTCCCGCAACTGGGAGAGACGGAATTCGAATGCGAATGGTACGGCCAGATCGGCATGACGGACAATGCCGTGCCGCGTTTCCATAAATTCGCGGAAAATGTCGTCGGTTTTTCCGGTTATAATGGCCGCGGCATCGCACCCGGTACTGCCTTCGGCAAGGTGATTGCGCAACATATTCTCGGTGATATCGCCGAAAACGACCTGCCTCTTCCCGTGACCGAACCAAAAGCGCAGGCCTTCCGGGCAGTGAAGGAAGCCTATTACGAGGCGGGCGCACAGATCGCTCATTTCGCCGGTGAACGCTTCTGATCAACAGGCCGAAAGCCGCCGGTCGTGGCGGCTTTTTCAAACGGCATCGATATATTCTTGAAAATATAATGATTGCCCTATAGGCCTATCGATATATTCATCAGTATATCTCGAGCCCGGGGAACACACCATGAGACTCTTACGACGCACCTTCTTCAAAACCATCGCCGCAGCAACATCCTTCTGGGTGGCTGCATCCTTTGCGGTGGTTCCCGCCCATGCCGCCGAAAAAGTCACGGTGTTTGCTGCCGCGAGCATGAAAAACGCACTTGATGCGATCAATGCCGAATGGGCGAAGGAAAGCGGCAATGAAGCGACCGTGTCCTACGCCGCAAGCTCCGCACTCGCCAAACAGATCGAGCAGGGTGCACCGGCGGATATCTTCATTTCCGCCGACCTCGCCTGGATGGATTATGTTGCCGAAAAGAAGCTGATCAACGTCGAAAGCCGCTCCAGTCTTCTTGGCAACCGCATCGTTCTCGTCGCCCCGGCCGAGAAGGCCAAGCCGGTCGATATCAAAAAGGACTTCGATCTCTCCGGACTGGTGGGCGATGGCCGTCTGGCCATGGGCGCGGTCGATTCCGTTCCGGCGGGTAAATACGGCAAGGCTGCGCTGGAAAAGCTCGGCGTCTGGTCATCCGTGGAAAAGAAAGTCGCCGGCGCGGAAAGCGTGCGCGCAGCGTTGCTGCTCGTGTCGCGCGGCGAAGCGCCCTATGGCATCGTCTACCAGACCGACGCGGCCGCCGATCCGGGCGTGAAGATCGTCGGCACCTTCCCGGAAGACAGCCATCCGCCGATCATCTACCCCGTCGCCATTCTCTCGGAAGCAAAATCTCCGGCGGCAAAATCCTATCTGGATTTCCTGAAGTCCGCCAAGGCTACGCCCTTCTTCGAAAAGCAAGGCTTTACCGTTTTGAAATAAACTGCGTTTCGCGGTCCCATCCAGTATGGGACCGCGAGAGATGACGATTGTAGGATATGGCTTTGCATTGGTGGACACTAAGCCCTGAAGAATGGACGGCGATCAGGCTCAGCCTGTGGGTGTCCTCCATCGCTATGTTCGCCAGCCTGCCCTTCGGCATTGCGGTTGCCGTCGCGCTGGCGCGCGGGCGCTTCTGGGGCAAGTCGCTGCTCAATGGCATTGTCCACCTGCCGCTCATTCTGCCGCCCGTCGTCACCGGCTTTCTGCTGCTCGTCCTCTTCGGCCGCAGGGGCGCCATCGGCCAGTTTCTCGACAGCTGGTTCGGCATCGTCTTTTCCTTTCGCTGGACGGGGGCGGCGCTCGCATGCGCCGTCATGGCGTTTCCGCTGATGGTGCGCTCCATCCGCCTCTCCATCGAAGCGGTGGACAGCAAGCTGGAAGAGGCGGCCGGAACCCTGGGTGCAAGCCCCCTATGGGTGTTCCTCACCGTCACACTTCCCCTGATCCTGCCCGGCATCATCGCGGGCATGATCCTCGCTTTCGCCAAGGCCATGGGCGAATTCGGCGCGACCATCACCTTCGTTTCCAATATTCCCGGCGAAACCCAGACGCTGTCCGCCGCCATCTACACTTTCACGCAGGTTCCGGGCGGCGATGCAGGCGCATTGCGGCTGACCATCGTTTCCGTCGTGATTTCCATGTCGGCCTTGCTCGTCTCGGAGTTTCTGGCCCGCATCATCGGCAAACGGGTGAGCATGGAATGACGCTTTCTGTCTCCACCCGCCACCGCCTCGGCTCCTTCGAACTCAACGCGTCATTCACCTCTGATGGCGGCGTGACAGCGCTTTTCGGACGCTCCGGCTCCGGTAAAACGTCTATGATTCGCATCATCGCAGGTCTGCTGCGGCCAGATAGTGGTCAGGTATCGCTCGATGGCGAAGTGCTGGCCGATAGCGGAAAGCGCCTGTTCCTGCCGGCGCACAGGCGCCATTTTGGTTATGTTTTTCAGGAAGCGCGGCTGTTTCCTCATCTCAGCGTTGCCCAGAACCTGAACTACGGCAAATGGTTCGCTACGGAAAAAGCCGAGCGGGCGAATGAAAACCGCATTATCGACATGCTTGGCATCGGCCATCTTCTCCAGCGTCGTCCGAACAAGCTTTCCGGCGGTGAAAAACAGCGGGTCGCCATCGGCCGCGCACTCCTGTCATCGCCCAGACTACTGTTGATGGACGAACCTCTCGCCTCACTGGACGAGGAACGAAAGGCCGAGATCATCCCTTATCTGGAACGGCTGCGCGACGAGACGAAAATCCCGATCGTCTATGTCAGCCACTCCATCCAGGAAGTCGCCCGCCTTGCCGACCGCATAGTTGTTATGAAGGACGGCAAGGTGGAGGCACAGGGAAAAGCGGCCGACGTGCTGTCGCGGTCGGATTTCAGCGCACATCTTGAGCGACGAGAAGCGGGCAGCATCCTTTCGGGACACATCGAAAGCTTCGATGAAAGGCACGCGCTTGCTGCCGTAAGGCTCTGCTCGTCGCTCCTGCAGGTTCCAGCAAAAGGAGGAACACCCCGCACCCCGGCACGCGTGCTGATACCGGCGCGTGACGTCATGCTTGCCACGGCAAAACCCGAAGGCCTGAGCGCCCTTAACATCCTCGAAGGCCATATTGCCGGCATCTCCGCCAGCGAAGATGGCATGGTAACCGTTCAGGTGGATTGCGGCGGCGATATTATCCAGTCGCGCATCACCGATCTGTCGCGCGAACGTCTCCAGCTGGAACCCGGGAAACCGGTACATGCGATCATAAAGTCGGCGGCTCTCGATCCGTATTAGTGATGGCGGCATCCGGATTGCGGTTGGCCTCAAGCCAGTCGATATCCTTGCGCAGGGCCTCATCCATCCGCTTTTCCATGCTGCGATAACGTTCAAGCAATTCGGCACCGAAAGCGGTCAGCGCGGCCCCACCCCCCTGCTTTCCGCCCCGCTGGGATTCGATCACCGGCTGCCTGAACATATGGTTCAGCGCATCCACAAGCAGCCATGCACGACGGTAGGACATGTCCATCGCTCGCCCGGCGGCCGAGATCGAACCGGTCTCGACAATCAGCTCCATCAACTCGATCTTACCGTGGCCGAGACGATCTCCGGGCGGAAAATCGATGCGGAGAACGGGCTTCAGTGGCTGATGTATCTTGCTCATCGGCTAGAAACCCCGGCCATGAAGATCGTGATAGGCTTGCTGCGCACCGTGCTGCGGCAGAGCCTTCGCCTCGTAAACACCGCGCGCCACTGCGCGCGCCATAACGATGGTAGCGAGATGGCAGAGTTCCGCGAAATGAGCGCCGCCCTCAAGCGGCTTCTCACCAGTCGCAGCCGAAAACATGGTGTCGCCGTCGCTCGGCAGATGGGCGGGCAGCACGGCGCGCGCCAGCCCGTCATGCGCCATGATGGAAAGGCGGTGCGCCTGCGCTTTGGTAAGGACGGCATCGGTGACCACGGCGCCGATGGTAGTCGCGGTGAGGTTGACGCCCTTGAGACGAAGCGCGGTATGATCCGGTTCGAAACGATCAGGAAAACCGCAGTCGCCGAACTCGCCCTGCTCTTCAAAAGGCGCAGACCAGAAATGGCGGTTGGTGCCAACGGTTGCCGAGCCAAGCGCATTGACGGCGACGATGGCCGCCACCTTGTAACCGCCGGAACTGATAGCGCTTGCCGAACCAAGTCCGCCCTTGAAGGTGGCGGTGGTCGCCCCCGTTCCCGCGCCGACTGTTCCAAGCCCGAAGGGCTCCGCACGCGCCGCCCTGAAAGCCGCATAGCCCATCTCGCGATAGGGCGAATGCAGCCCCCACTCCTTGTTGCCACCATTCAGCAGATCCATGAGGATCGCCTGCGGCACAATGGGAACACGGGTGGAACCGACTTGCAGGCCACGCCCGATCTCGCGCAGACCGGCCTGAACACCACCCGCCGCATCCAGCCCGAAGGCCGAACCGCCTGAAAATACGAAGGCATCCACGGTTTCCACCGTCATCGCCGGGTCGAGCAGGCCGGTATCACGACCACCGGGCGCCCCGCCAAGAACCGAACCGGAGGCGATTACGGGTTTTTCGAAAACGATTGCGGTGACGCCGGAGCAGAGTGCAAGATCGGTGACATTGCCGACCAAAATCCCATTGATATCCGTCAGAAGATTATTGCGTGCCGCCATGCCGTTCCCCTTTTCTCCCGGTATCCCGCCGCCACGGGGCACTGTCAACGCAAAAGGTGAATCAGGAAAATACCGCCGTGCCAATCACCGGTGTCGAGGGAATGGCCATATCTCTCGGCTCCAGCGGCCCCGCCACAAAAGCCTGATGCCCTGCCTCAATGGCGCGGGCGAAAGCTTGCGCCATGCCGACCGGGTCACCTGCCCCCGCGACCGCCGTGTTGAGCAGAACGGCATCGTAACCAAGCTCCATCACCGTCACCGCATGTGACGGCCGGCCGATACCGGCATCGACGATCAGCGGCACATCCGGAAAACGCGCCCGCATGGATTTCAGCGCCATCGAATTAAGCGGCCCCATGGCGCTGCCGATCGGCGCGCACCAGGGCATCAGCACCTTGCAACCCGCATCCAGGAGCTTTTCCGCCACGACAAGATCATCAGTCGTATACGGAAAGACTTCGAAACCACCGTCGCAGAGAATTTTCGCCGCTTCGACGAGCGCAAACACATCGGGCTGCAAGGTGTCGTGATGGCCGATGACCTCCAGCTTGATCCAGTTGGTGTGAAAAACCTCACGCGCCATCTTCGCCGTCAGCACCGCTTCCTTCACGGTATGGCAGCCAGCCGTATTGGGCAGAATGTAACGATCCAGCTCGCGGATCAGCTCAAAAAACTGGCCACCCTTCTTGCCGCCTGCCGTTTCCCGACGCAGCGAAATCGTCAGAATATCCGTGTTGCTGGCCCGCACTGCATCGGCAAGCACGGCGGGAGACGGATAACGCGCCGTGCCGAGCAGGAGGCGAGACGAGACCTCACGGCCATAAAGCGTCAGCATGGCCTCAACCTCCCTGCATCGGCGAGAGGATTTCGACACGGTCGAACGCCTTCAATCGATAATCGGCGCGCTCTTCCGAATGCACCAGATCGCCATTGACCGCCGTCGCCAGCCACTCGCCTTCATAGTCGAGGCTGGTGAGTAACCCGGCCAGCGTCTCGGTGGCGAGATCAAGCTCGTCGCCATTCACCAGAAGTTTCATGATCCTGTTCCTTTCCAGAGATATCTTGGCAGACGATTTCAGCCGCCTGCCGCGCCATCGCCGGCGACAGCAGGAAGCCATGCCGGTGTGCGCCGTTGATGAAGACGGTCCGGCCGTCCTGCGTAACTTTCGGCAGATTGTTGGGATAGGCGGGGCGCACGCCCGTTCCGGTCTCGATGATTTCCGCTTCGCCGAAGGCCGGATGTACGGCATAGGCGGCGTTCAGAAACTCCATCATCGAGCGCGCTGAAATGGCTCCGGCATCCTCTGTCTCGATCATCGTCGCCCCCACCATGAAGCGACCCGGCTCACGCGGCACGATGTAAAGCGGAATGCGCGGATGTAAGAGCCGGACGGCGCGCGACAGGGAAACCTCTGACGTGGCGAGATAGAGCATTTCTCCCCGCACGCCGCGAAGATTGGCAATCTCGCCCACCGCCGCAGCGCCGGTGCAATCCACCACCCGATCGAACGGCTGCTCATCCACCGGAATACCCATATGAAACCGCACGCCCAAGCCGCAAAGCCGCGTATGCAGCGATTTGAGCGCAAGGCGCGGATCGAGATGCCCCTCGCCCGGGAAATAAAGCCCGGAGCGGAACCGCCCGGCAAGGTCAGGCTCCAGAGCGGCGATGTCACCCTCATCCACCCACTGGTATCCAGTTGTTCTGGATGCGAAACGCGAAAGCTCGGCTTTGTCGCGGGCGGGCGCGACGACCAGCGTGCCGTGTCTGATGACAAGGCCGGGGGTCGCCTCATCCCACCAGTCGAGAGCCGCCTGACCGAGCGTTAGTACCGCCTCGTCCGCACTTTCACGCTCGCACCAGGGCGCCAGCATTCCGCCCGCATAAAAGGATGCGCCGCGCGAGGCTTCAGCATTGCGCTCCGAAACCTCCACGGTTGCGCCGCGCCGCGCCAGTTCGAAGGCCGCCGTCAGACCGGCGACCCCCGTTCCTTTAACAAGGACACGCATGCTACTGGCCGTCTGCCGGGGTCGCGAGCGGCATGTAAAGCTCGCCACCTTCCTTGAAGCGCGCGGCCATGGCCTCCAGCCCTTCCTTCTGCGCCTCGGCGCGGATGTCGTGGGAAATCCGCATCGAGCAGAATTTCGGCCCGCACATGGAGCAGAAATGTGCGACCTTGTGCGCCTCCTTCGGCAGGGTCTCGTCATGGAAGGAGCGCGCCGTGTCCGGATCCAGCGACAGGTTGAACTGGTCTTCCCAACGGAACTCGAACCTTGCACGCGACAGCGCATCGTCCCGCACCTGTGCCGCCGGATGCCCCTTGGCGAGATCGGCCGCGTGAGCCGCGATCTTGTAGGTGATGACACCGACCTTCACGTCGTTACGATCAGGCAGACCCAGATGTTCCTTCGGCGTGACATAGCAGAGCATCGCCGTGCCAAACCAGCCGATCATCGCTGCCCCGATGCCGGAAGTGATGTGGTCGTAACCGGGGGCGATATCGGTCGTTAGCGGCCCAAGCGTATAAAAGGGCGCCTCACCGCAGGTCTTCAACTGCTTGTCCATGTTCTCCTTGATCTTGTGCATCGGCACATGGCCGGGGCCCTCGATCATGACCTGGCAATCCTTCGCCCATGCGATCTGTGTCAGCTCACCGAGCGTCTCCAGCTCGGCAAATTGCGCGGCGTCGTTGGCGTCGGCAATCGAACCGGGCCGCAACCCGTCACCCAGCGAGAAGGAAACGTCATAGGCACGGCAGATGTCGCAGATCTCGTCGAAATGCTCGTAGAGGAAGCTTTCCTTGTGATGATGCAGACACCACTTGGCCATAATCGACCCGCCGCGTGAGACGATACCGGTGACACGGTTGACGGTAAGCGGAATGTAATGCAGCCGAACACCGGCATGGATGGTGAAATAATCCACGCCTTGCTCCGCCTGTTCGATCAACGTGTCGCGGAACACTTCCCAGTTCAGGTCCTCGGCAATGCCGTTGACCTTCTCCAGCGCCTGATAAAGCGGCACCGTGCCGATCGGTACCGGCGAATTGCGGATGATCCATTCGCGGATATTGTGGATGTTGCGCCCGGTCGAAAGGTCCATGACGGTATCGGCACCCCAGCGGATCGCCCAGACCATCTTCTCCACCTCTTCGGCCATGGAGGAGGTGACGGCGGAATTGCCGATATTGGCGTTGATCTTGACCAGAAAATTACGGCCGATGATCATCGGCTCAAGCTCGGGGTGATTGATGTTGGCCGGTATGATGGCGCGACCCGATGCGACTTCCTGACGGACGAACTCTGGCGTCACATAATCGGGTATCTGCGCACCGAAACTCTCGCCATCACGAGCCAGCTTCTCCTTCGCCGCTTCGCGCCCCAGATTTTCGCGGATGGCGATGAACTCCATTTCCGGCGTGATGATGCCTGCCCGCGCATAGGCAAGCTGCGTTACGGCTTTTCCTTCCGTGGCCCTCAGCGGCTGATGGCGCACGGCAAATTCAGGCGTCAGGCGCTCGCCAGTGGCAAAGCCGTTATCCTCCGGTTTGACGTGCCGACCGTCGTAAGCCGCGACATCGCCGCGCGCTACAACCCAGTCGTGACGCAGGCGCGGCAGACCCTTTTCGATCAAAACGTTATGCAATGGATCGGTATAGGGGCCCGAGGAATCATAGACCGTGACCGGCGGTTCTCCCGCCGTCGGGTGGACGGCGATTTCGCGCATCGGCACGCGAATATGCGGATGCAAAATTCCGGTTTTGTGGATTTTCGTGGAGGCGGGATGCGGCCCGGTTGTGACGACAAGCGGGATATTCTTGGCAACGATATTCATCATGAGGCTCCAAAGTTTGACAGTGGAGACCCAGTTCGAGCCGGAATGATGGAAAATACCGACGCGTCGGCAGCGCAAGTTACACGCATTTCGACCTTCGGTCTTTGCACCGTCCCTACGCCAGTATGAACTGGATCAGGTTCAACGGGTCACTGCGCATAAAAGCAGAATCTCAGCCCCTTGACGGGACACCCCTGGTGAATGGACACAAGAGAAAACACCGCCCGACATTTGTCAAGGGTGCTGCTGATGGCTGGCAAAGGTGGACGAACAACAAATGCGCCGTTAGTGGTAATTAACCTAACGGTTTAGGCGAATATTATCGTTTTCAAATTAACGATAAGCACAAACCATCCTGATGTTAAATTCATGGGAGATAAGTCGGAATGAATGCGACTATTCGTGAAATACTGGCAAAATTCGGCCAGCTTCCTACCCCCGTCGATACGATTGAAAACGAAGCAGATCTTTATGCAGCAGGTCTTTCTTCCTTTGCCTCGGTGCAATTGATGCTGGGTATCGAGGAAGCTTTCGATATCGAATTCCCCGACAACCTCTTGAACCGCAAGTCCTTTGCCAGCATCAAGGCCATTGAAGACACCGTTAAGCTCATTCTGGATGGTAAAGAGGCAGCCTGATGAATGTGACCGTTGCGCCGCAGGATGAAACGCTGTCCGCGCGCGCAAGCCGCGTCGCAGCAATTGCCGCCAAACACGCGGACGAGGTGGATGTCACCGGTCGCTTCCCGGAGGAAGCCGTCAACGCGCTGAGACAAGAGCGCCTTCTCGGCATTCAGGTCCCGTCCTCTCTTGGTGGCGAAGGCGCATCCATACAGCAAATCGCCGATATCTGCGCCCGGCTTGGCCAGGCCTGTTCGGCAACCGCGATGATTTTCGCCATGCACCACATCAAGGCATCGAGCCTTGTGGAACACGGCGAGACAAGCCCATGGCATGCGGGTTTCATGAGCCGCATTGCAAGCGAACAGCTTCTGCTCGCCTCGGCCACGACCGAAGGCGGAATCGGCGGCAATCTGCGCAATTCCATCTGCGCGATTGAGGTCGAAGGAGAGATCTGCCGGCTGGAGAAGGACGCCACCGTCATTTCCTACGGCAGCAATGCGGATGCCATCCTCATCACCTCGCGCGCCCACAAGGATGCCGCCCCGGCCGATCAGGTGATGACCGTCTTCCTGAAAGATCAGTACAAGCTCGAGAAGACCCACGTCTGGGACACACTCGGCATGCGCGGCACCTGTTCGGACGGTTTCCTGTTCCGCGGCGAGGCGCCGGCGGTGCAGATATTCCCAAAACCCTTTGCGGAAATCGCCGCGCAATCCATGCTTGCAAGCTCGCATCTTCTGTGGAGCGCCGTGTGGTATGGCATCGCGTCGGATGCGGTGCTGCGCGCGCAATCCTTCGTCAGGACGGCTGCACGCAAGTCGCCCGGTGTCACACCGCCAGGCGCTATCCACATTGCCGAAATTTCCACCAAATTGCAGGTGGTCAAATCCAACGTCATTGCGGGCGTAAAGGCTTACGAAGACACCAAGAGCGACCCGGACAAGCTGATGTCCATGGCGTTCGCGGTTGCCATGAACAATGTGAAGATCTGTTCTTCGGAAACTATTCTGGAGATCATCGACCAAGCGATGCTGGTCTGCGGCATCATGGGTTACAAGAACGGTACGCCCTACAGCCTTGGCCGACACCTTCGCGACGCGCATTCCGCGCGCCTGATGATTTCCAACGACCGTATTCTCGGCAATTCCGCCAATCTCCTGCTGGTTCACAAGCAGGACACCAGCCTCTTGGGATAAGACCATGGATATGCAAACATCGTTTCTCGATCGACTGTTCGAAGAAGGCCTGCTGATTGAAACGGGTGTCGATGGTCTTTACGGACGGAGCGGCCAGTTCGAGGATGTCATTGCCGCATTCGAACGCCTGATCGACCGCACCGGCGGCCCGGACAGTGCAGAGGCGATCCGCTTTCCGCCCGGCATCAACCGCGCCTATTTCGAAAAGAGCGGTTACATGAAAAGCTTCCCGCAGCTTGCGGGCACGGTGCATTCCTTCTGCGGTTGCGAACTTGACCATGTCAGCCTTCTCAAATCCATGGATGAGGGCGGCGACTGGACAAAGGACCAGAAAGCAACCGATATCGTGCTGACGCCGGCCGCTTGCTATCCTCTTTATCCGACCATCGCCAAGCGCGGCGCATTGCCTTCCGGCGGCGGTCTCTACGACATCCAGTCCTATTGTTTCCGCCATGAACCCTCGAAGGACCCGGCACGTCAGCAACTTTTCCGCATGCGGGAATATGTACGCATGGGCACGGAGAGCGATGTGACCGAATTCCGCCAGACATGGATGGATCGCGGCGTGGCGATGATGGAAGCCGTGGGCCTTGATGTGACCATCGACGTGGCCAACGATCCCTTCTTCGGCCGCGCGGGCAAAATGCTCGCCAACAACCAGCGCGACCAGAACCTGAAATTCGAACTGTTGATCCCCGTCACATCCACCACCAACCCGACGGCCTGCATGAGCTTCAATTACCATCAGGACGCCTTTGGCCAGAAATGGGGATTGAACCTCGACAATGGTGATGTGGCTCACACCGCCTGCGTCGGTTTCGGCCTTGAGCGCATTGCGCTGGCACTTTTTGCGCATCACGGACTGGATGTAAAAACGTGGCCCGAAAAGGCCTTGAAAACACTCTGGGGCTAACCATTCATGCGGCAGATTTTCCCCGGTCTCGATCCCAAAAATTATGTGCAGCACCCGCTTCATTCTTCGGAAAGAATGTGGCCGGAGACCAATTGCTACATCGATTTGTTGATCGAGGTGCTGGCCTCGAAAGGGTTGCCGCCTGAGGCCATGTTCGGCTTCACACTGACGCAGGATTTCGAAGGCGACCAGTTCACCTTCTTCAAGGTGCCGCTGGAAGATCTGGAAGCACTTTATGGCGTTCGCGCCACCGAACTTGCGATCTTCGACCGGGTTGAAAACCATATCGAAGCGCAGCTGGAGCGCGGCCGCATCTGCCTGATCGAGATGGACAGCTTCTATATGCCCGATACCCACGGGGTGGGCTACCGGAAGGAACATGGCAAGACCACCATCGCCATCAACCGGCTGGACCTTGCAAACCGGGAACTCGATTATTTCCACAATGCCGGCTTTTTCCACCTGTCGGGCGAAGATTTCGACGGCCTGTTCCAGCATCACCTGTCAGAGAGCGAGCCGCCCTTCCTGCCCTACACGGAATTTGCGAAATTCGCAGACAGCAACCCTTCGCCGGCGCATATCCGCAAAACGGCCGAACGGCTGCTGAAGTTTCATTTTTCACGGCGACCATCCGACAATCCGGTCAGGGCTTTTGCAGCCGTGTTTCCGGCTCAGGTCGAGAAGGTGGCAGACCGTCCGTTTGGCTTTTTCCACAAATATGCCTTCAATACGCTGCGCCAGCTCGGCGCCAATTTCGAACTGGCGGCGAGCCACCTCGAATGGCTGGACAAGAGCGAATTTGCTGAAGCGCGAGACCACGCGCTGCGCATATCCGAGGTCGCCAAGACCGTGCAGTTCCAGCTCGCTCGCGCCGTCACGCGCCGTAAATTCGACGCGCTCGCCTCGGTGCTCGATCCGGCTGCGGAAGCATGGGATGGTGTGATGGAAGCCCTTGCGGCAAAATTGTCGAACACCAGCGAGGCCGCGTGAGGACTTATCTTCCGCGCGAAAGCGAAAAATTGCTGAGTGAAGGCTGGACGCTGACACTGACGTCCGCCAATGCCTGCGAAACGCCCTCGGAAATTCCCGCAACCCTTGAAAGCCTTCACGTGTCCGTTCCCGGAACAGTGGCGCAAGCTCTGGAACTGGCCGGAAAATTTGACCGTTTCAATCCGACACCATTGAACGACAGGGATGCCTGGTACCGTCTGACGATGATTTCCGACGTTCGGGAGCGGGCGATCCTGCGCTTCGACGGCCTGTCGACGATTGCAGAAATCTTCCTCAACGGCGAACTGATCGCCGCCAGCCAGAGCATGTTCGAAAGGCTGGAAGTGCCGGTTGAACTGACGGGCGCGGACGAACTTTCGATCTGCTTCCGGGCACTTTCGCCAAGGCTCGAAAAGACCGGTCCGCGCGCCCGCTGGCGTCCGCAGATGATGAACACCCAAGGTCTGCGGCTGATCCGCACCACGGCGCTCGGATATATGCCAGGCTGGTGCCCGGAAATCCATGCCGCCGGACCATGGCGACCGATCAGCCTTATAAGACAGGCAGGCGTGCGTTGCTCAGTCCGGTCCTCACTCGACGAAACCGGGACGGGAACGGTCAACATCGCCCTGGAGGCGAACCACGACATTCCATCCGCACGGCTCAGCTGCGCTGGTTACAGCACAGATCTTTCCAGAGGTGAAAACGGCGAATTCTTGGGCGAACTCCGGATACCCGATGTCGAGACTTGGTGGCCGCATACCCACGGCAGACCGGCGCTTCATGAAGTCGTTCTGGAACTGGATGGTAAGCAACACAGGCTCGGGCGCACCGGCTTCAGGCGCGTTGAGGTGGATTACGGCGAAGACGGCAACGGTTTCGGCATCCGGATAAACGGGCACCCCGTTTTCTGCCGGGGCGCAGTCTGGACGACCGCCGACATCGTGCGGCTGCCGGGAACAAGACCGGACTATGAGCCTTGGCTTCGAAAAGCTGCCGAAGCCGGTATGAACATGATCCGCGTCGGCGGCACGATGGCCTATGAAACGCCGGAGTTCTTCGCGCTCTGCGATGAACTCGGCATCATGGTTTGGCAGGACGCCATGCTTGCCAATTTTGATTATCCAGCAAAGGATGAGGCGCTCAGCCAGCACATCGTTACGGAAATCTCGCAGTTCCTCGAGGCGACCGCCCTTTCCCCTTCGCTGACCGTTTTTTGCGGTGGTAGCGAAATGTACCAGCAGGGCGCGATGCTCGGTCTGCCGGAACAGATATGGAAGGGAACGCTCACCGAGACAATTTTGCCCGAAGTCCTGACCGAAAAACGGCCGGACGCGGCCTATGTGGCGAATTCCCCTTCAGGCGGCGCCTTGCCCTTCTTTCCCAATGCGGGAGTTGGTCATTATTACGGTGTGGGCGCCTATTGCCGTCCGCTGGAAGATGCCCGCCGGGCCAACCTCCGCTTTGCCGCTGAGTGCCTGGCCTTCGCCAATATTCCCGAACAGGAAACGCTGGACAGACATCTTCCCGCACTGGCGGTGCATGATCCGCGCTGGAAGGCGCGCACGCCACGCGATCGCGGCGCTTCCTGGGATTTCGAGGATATTCGCGACCATTATCTGAAACTGCTTTACGACGTTGAGCCGGACGTGCTGCGTCGGGAGGATGGCGGTCTCTATCTCGACATGTCTCGTGCCGTCACTGCCGAGGTCATGGAAGCAACCTTCGCTGAATGGCGTCGCGACGCGTCCCCTTGCCGGGGCGCCCTGGTCTGGACCTTGCAGGATCTCGTTCCCGGCGCTGGCTGGGGTATCATCGATGCCACCGGCAGACCCAAATCCGTCTGGCATGCGCTGAAAAGAGCGTTTCGTCCCATCAAGGTCAGCCTTTCCGATGAAGGCACCAACGGGCTGGACATTCATGTCATCAATGAAACCGGCGACAACCTTGTCGCCATGCTGGAACTGACCTGCCTGCGCGATGGCACGCAACCTGTCGTCCATGCAAAACGGCCGCTCACGCTCTCGCAGCGACAGAGTCAGACCATCGCCGCAACCGAATTGTTCGGCGCCTTTTTCGATACGACCTATGCCTATCGTTTCGGCCCGCCCCCCCATGATGTGACGGTAGCCCGGCTCCGCGATGTCGCGACCGGATCTGTCATCGCCGACGCATTCCATTTTCCTCTCGGTCGGAAAAAAGCACTGCACGCCGCCAACCTTCAGGTGGGGGTTAGCGAGGCGAACGGCATCTGGTCGCTCGAGATCGGCACGGACCGGCTGGCGCAATCCGTCCATATTACGGCGCAAGATTACCGCGCCTCGGAAAGCTGGTTCCATCTCGCACCCGGTGAAATCAGAAAAATCGACCTTCTGCCGGAGACAGCAACATCCGAAACGCCCCCTTCCGGCGATGTCGTCTCGCTAGGCTCCAGCCGGCGATTTTCCTTTTAGAGCCATCAGCTTCACCGCATCGATGTAGGCTTTTCTGGCCTCAGGCGTTGAGAGATTATGGTCGGCGTCAGGAATAATCGTCAGCGACACATTCCGATAGGCCGACAGGCCCCTGCCATCGGCGTTGAAATAATACCGGAAATGCTCAAGCCCGTCGTCATTGTCGCTGTAAAGCAGGCTAATGGACACATCCCTTGTCTTGAGCTTGTCGAAAGCACCGTAGACGGCACGCCCTTCCTCGCTCCCCCGGCGGGAAAGCCTTGCCGTTTTTATCGAAAGCTTCTTGAGCGTCGCCTTGGCGATATTGCGACCAGCGCTCACCACATCGACATCGCCGCTGACGAGACGCTTGAACGTAGCGCCCTGGCGAAAACGCTGGCTGTATTCCCCAAAGGACCGTGGCGGTTTGTGCAGCGCTTCATCGACCGAGCGGCCTTTCCGCCAGTGGAACACAACCGGATTAACCGCAACCACCCCGCTGATCCGGTCATCGGCAAGCGCGCCATTGAAGGCGAGGTAGGCGCCACTGCAGCGCCCAGCAGCAACGACGGGTCCTTTGCCACGCCGACTGAGAAAATCGAGCGCAGCGGCCACGTCGTCATTCTGCGCCACGTCGTAAAGAACCTGATCGGGCGCGTTTTTGACCGGGGGGCTGTCGGCAATATTGGCCGCGTCGAACCGCAGCGAAGCGATACCCTCCCGTGCGAGCAAACGGGCCGTTTGCACGGAAAGCCTGCCCCAACCCGCATGCCGGTCATAGGCCGCGCCCAGCAGAAGGACCGAGGAGACCGCCGGCCGATCGTCAGGCTCGCAAAAAACACCGAAAAGCCGGCCGGCTTCGCCAAATTGCACCGGCTGTTCCAGAAAACCGCGACCGCGCTGCGGAGCGTTGACGATGAAATTCTCCTGCGGACCCGCCGCATCCGCGGCATGAGTTTGGGACAGGACCCAATCCCGAAGCCGCTTCACCACATCGCCGGGTATTTTCGAGAGTGTGGGACTGGATACGAGATCGTCATATCCCTCAAATTCCGCCTCCCCCACCTCGGCACCAATCGCGGCGAGTTGTTTGGCAAAATCGCTGTCGCTCGCCCGGCCCGGTCTCGACAGCACCAGAATGCTCCGCGCAGGAGCAGTATCAAGCTTTGCAAGATTGACCTTCTTGACAGCATCAGCAACACCCACCGGCATGGCCATGCCTGCAATTGCCCCCGCCTCCGCCATGCGCTGCCCGGGACGAAGACCAAGGCCATCGTCAATCATGGACGACCACATCGCCAGTTCGCGAAGATAGCTCCGTCCGGAGACGACGGGCGCCAGAAGCGCCATGGAACCGACGGCCGCCGCATCGGCGAGCGCCTGTATGGCGATCAGACAGCCGAGACCCTGAGCGATGACGACCACACTGGAACAGCCGGAAAGACGTTTTAGATAATCGAGCGCCGCTCGCGTGTCGGAAAGCCAATCCGCCGCACGGTCGACATCCTCCGGATCGAGCGCATCCCCGGCGCCATGATAGTCGAACCGCAGGCTGGCGACGCCGGCCGCCGCCAACCGTTCAGCGACAACCCGCTGAAACTTGCGAGTGCACAGTTCCTCCATGCCCCAGGGGCTGACGAAAAGAACCGCATGATCCTGTTTGACCTCTTTGCGCGCCGGGTGAAAAACACCCGTGCATCCTTGAAAAGAAACCGGATGTGCGATCGACCCATCGGATGCAATGCCCGAAAGCGACAACATGTCAGGGGACGGTTCACCGCTTGCACGCTCTGAAATATCTATCGCCATCGACCTTGCAATCACTACGCCTGTGTCGGCTCAACCATTTGCGGGATAACTATACCGGAGCGTCCTAACGTCCTGTTCTACAGTAAAACCAATAACATTAGGGAAGTCTAAAAATGTAGTCGTCTCAATATCGAATGTGGAATGCACGTTACAAAAACAAATATCGGGTATCGTGGGCCAGCCTCGGCACGGGCGCTATTTTGCTCGAAACCGCTTGAATATACTGATAAATAGCGAGTCACATACCTATTTGCAGGAGGGGATCCCGCCACCCGGCAGCCTGACCGTCTTGACACCGCGCAAACCAACACGCCGGGCCCTGCCCGACAGGTCATAGAAGTTTTATATGGAACAAAGCCTTACGCGTTATATCTGGTCGCATACGAAGCGGCAGCAGCTTTTCATTCTGCTGATCGTCGCCCTGTCCATGATCCCCTATTTCCTCGCCTTCGATCTGCCCAAACAGATCGTCAACGGGCCCATTCAGGGAGACGGCTTCGAAGGGGCAAACGCGACACAGCTTTTCATGCATCTCACGGTCGATATTCCCTATTGGGGCACCGTGACGCTCTTCCCCGGGCTCGAACTCAACCGCATGTCGATGCTGATGGCGCTCAGCCTCACCTTCCTTGCGCTTGTCGTCATCAACGGGCTTTTCAAATATTATATCAACACCTTCAAGGGCCGCCTCGGCGAGCGGCTTCTCAGGCGTATCCGTTTCGAACTTATCGATCGGATCCTGCGGTTCCCGCCCACGCATTTCAAGCGGGTCAAGGGTGCTGAAATCTCCAGCATGGTGAAGGACGAGGTCGAGCCGCTGGGCGGATTTACCGGCGACGCCTTTGTGCAGCCGGCGCTTCTCGGCGGTCAGGCGCTCTCGGCACTCTTCTTCATTCTCGTGCAGAATTTCTGGCTGGGTCTGATTGCGGCTTTCATGGCCGCCATCCAGGTCGGCATCATCCCCAAAATGCGCCGTCGCCTCATCGAACTCGGGCGCCAGCGGCAGCTAAGCGCACGCCAGCTTGCCGGGCGCATCGGCGAAATGGTCGACGGCATCGGCACCATCCACGCCTATGACACCTCCAATTTCGAGCGTGCCGATGCCTCGCACCGGCTCGGCGACATCTTCAGGATCCGCTACGATCTCTACCAGTGGAAGTTTCTGGTCAAATTCATCAATAACTTCCTCGCGCAGCTCACCCCTTTCTTCTTTTATGCACTGGGCGGTTATCTCACGCTCAAGGGCAGCCTCGATGTCGGGCAGCTGGTTGCCGTCATCAACGCTTATAAGGAACTGCCAGGACCGCTGAAGGAGCTGATCGATTGGGATCAGGCGCGTCAGGATGTCCAGGTAAAATACGAGCAGGTCTTCGAGCAGTTCGATGCGTCGAACATGATCGATGACAAGGTGCAAAAACTGTCACCGGGAGCAGTCGCGGCAATTGCCGCACCGATCGTCGTCAGCAATCTGACGCTGGAAGACGATAGCGGCAGCCGGCTTCTGGAACAGGCATCGTTGAAGATCGAGGCAGGCGAGGTGATCGCCATCGTCGGTGGATCGGGAGCAGAGGCGCTCGCGGATGCTATCGGCCGCACGCTCTGGCCGACCTCCGGCAAGGTGAGCATCAACGACGTCGACATATTGGAATTGCCTGAATCGCTGACGGGCCGTCGCATCTCCTATGTGTCCTCGGACAGCTATTTTTTCCACGCCAGCCTGAAGGACAATCTGCTTTACGGTCTCAAGCACGCACCGCTTGTCGAAAAGCAATACGAAGGTGCAGCGCTGGAACACCGCAAATGGGAGATCCGCGAAGCCAAGCTTGCGGGCAATCCGACGATCGACATCAACAGCGAATGGATCGACTACGCTTCAAGCCCGGCCGGTGACGGCAAGCCGGAAAACCTCATCCAGGCCGTTCTGGCTGTGCTCGACAGCGTGGAACTTTCACAGGATATTCTGGAATTCGCGTTGCGCTCGACGATCGACCCTTTGACCGACCTGCATCTTGCGGCCCGCATTGTGGAACTGCGACATGTCCTGCGCGCCGAACTGGAAAAGGAGAACCTGAGCGGCCTCATTGCTCCGTTTGAGCTGGAGAGCTACAACAGCGAGGCCACCGTGGGCGAGAACCTGTTGTTCGGTACCATGCGCGACTCATCACAGTCGATCAGGACCGTCATCGAAAGCGAATATTTCCGTTCGCTGATGCGCGAAACAGGCCTCGTCAAAACCCTGTTCGAAATGGGGTATACGATTGCCGAAAACATCGTGGAAATCTTCGCCGACCTGCCGGGTGACCACCCCTTCTTCCAGCAGCTGACATTCATGACGCCCGACGATGTTCCGGTCTATCAGCAAATGCTGCAGCGTCTTCAGAGCCGGAGTTTCGACGAGGCCAATGAAAGCGAAAGACGCGCGATGCTGCGGCTGAGCTTCTTCTACATTGAGCCCCGGCAGCGTTTCGGCCTGCTGTCACCGGAAATCATGAACCGGATCGTTGAAGTACGGCACATGTTCCATGAAAACCTGCCGGACAGCCTGAAGAACGTGATCGAAATCTACGATCCGACGAAATACATGAGTGCCACCAGCCTTCTGGACAATATTCTCTTCGGCAAGGTCAGCCATCGTTATACCGACGCATCACGGCGCATCACCCACATCGTGGCCGAGGTCATGCGCAAGCAGGGCGTCTATGAGCGTGTGCTTGCGGTGGGTCTGGATTTCAACCTCGGCGCCGGCGGCAAGCGGCTCGGGCCACTCCAGCGGCAGAAGCTCAATCTCGCAAGGGCGCTCATCCGCAAGTCCGACTATTACGTCTTCAATCGCCCCCTTCCCGGCCTCGATCCGCGGCAACAGGAGGAAATTGTCGAACGGGTCATCACATTCCTGAAACAGAACAATAATAACCCGGCGATCGTGTGGGTTCTGTCGAATGCGACGCTCTCGCGCATGTTCGACCGGGTCATCGTCGTCCATCAGGGCCTTATCAGCGCTGATGGAAGTTACGAGACTCTTGCGCAGGAAAACGGTACATTCAAGGATATGGTCGCAACATAAATCCAAGAAAGTGACCGAGGTGGAACAAGAACAGGGTAAGGCAATGCTTTTCAAAGACGAAATTCAAATGCTGAAACGCGTCCCGTTTTTTTCGGAAATGGAACCGTCGAAGCTCAAACTTCTCGCATTCGCATCCGACCGCGTGTCCTATCACACCGGCGACATGCTATTCCGGCAGGGAGATGTCGGCGATGCGGCTTACGTCCTTTTGACCGGCAAAGTGGATGTTCTGGTCGATTCTCCGTCGGGCACGTTAAAAGTGGCCGAAATGACCGGCAATGCGATCGTCGGTGAAATCGCCATTCTCTGCGACAGCGTCAGAACCGCAACCGTGCGCGCCTCCACCAACGTGGAAGCCCTGCGTATCGGCAAGGAACAGTTCTTCAAGCTCATGTCCGATTTCCCTGACATTACCATCAAGGTCATGCGCGTTCTTGCCGAACGTCTCACCCAGACGACGACGGAGCTTAGCAAAGCGCGTGCAAACGCGAGAACATGAGCCGCAATTTCTTGCTACCGTGGATGGCGATGTTGGAAAAATAAATGTCGCACCATTGCAATATAAATGAAATGCTGACTGAATAAGGGTAAGGGCGTCCGCCAAAAGAGAGCGGATATAATAATCTGTAGAGACAACGGGCTTCATGGGAGGAAGCGTGCAAGATTCCGTTGTAATCGGGGTGTGTCATGGCGTTCGATTCCGACATAGTAAGTCGGGAAGGTAATAAAGATTTTCGGGTAAAGATCTGGGGTGCGCGGGGAACGCTTCCTGTTTCAGGTGAAAACTTCCGAAAATATGGCGGGAATACCATCTGCATCGAGGTACGATGCGGAGATCATGTTCTTTTGTTCGACGCGGGTTCGGGGTTACACCCTGCTGGTCTGGCGTTGCGGGCGGAAGGTATTACCGACGTCAACCTGTTCTTCTCTCACTGCCATTACGACCACATCGTCGGCTTTCCCTATTTCAAGCCGTTCTACAATAGCTCCAACGATGTCGCCATCTGGTCGGGTCATCTTGCCGGCACCATGACAACGCGGGAAATGCTCAAGGACTTCATGAGCCCGCCATGGTTCCCCGTACCGCTGGAAGTCTGCTGCGCAAAAATGGCAACCCGTGACTTTATGCCGGGCGACGTCCTGGATGTTCATCCGGGCCTCTCGATCCGAACTGGAATGCTCAATCATCCGGGCAACGCCATCGGGTATCGCCTGGACTGGGCGGGAAAGTCATTCGCCATCATCACCGATACCGAACATGAACCGGGCAATATCGACAAGAACGTGCTTGATCTGATCAAGGACGTCGATCTCTTCCTCTACGACGCCATGTTTACCGATGAGGAGATGGGCCTTTATCGCGGTTATGGCCATTCGTCCTGGCAGGAGGCGATCCGCCTTGCCAAACTGGCAGGCGCAAAAAATGTCGGCTTCATCCACCACGCCCCAAGCCGCAGCGACGATGAGCTGGATGACATTGAAAAACAGGCAAAAGCCCAGTTCAGCGGTGCATTCGCGACAATGGACGGCCAGATCATCGACCTCTGATCGCGGTCACCAATCTCGTGTTGCTGGCGTGCGTTTGACGCTTTTTTGAAGCCTGATTTGTATCATGCGGCGAACCGACGTTCGAACACGCACAATTGACCATCGCCGGCCCATTGCTCCACGATATTGCCACGAGATACCCTGCATTAAAGACACCAGAGCACACTTAATGATGATTCTGCGCCAAATGACCGCATGATGGGATTTGCATGATCCGTTTCTTTTCGGAGACCAATTTGAGACGCGCCCGGATCTTGTCCGGCCTCATCATTTTTGCCTTTGTATTTTCCCATCTTTTCAACCATTCGCTCGCTCTCATCTCTATCGATACCGCCGAGCGGGCGCGAAAATGGTTCAGCCTGATCTGGCTCAATCCCGTCAGCAGCCTGCTGTTTTATGGGTCGGTTGTGGTGCACGTCTGTCTTGTCCTGCGCTCGCTTTATCAGCGCCGGACATTGCGCATGCCGCTTCGCGAAGCGCTGCAAGCCATACTTGGCCTGTCGATCCCGTTTTTGATCATCAGCCACGCCGTCAATATTCGCGTGTCGCACATGATCTACAACATCGACGTGGGATATTACTCGGTCGTTCGCCGGCTCTGGATCAACAACCCCATGGCCGGCGCGTGGCAAAGCCTCGCATTGATCGTGATCTGGACCCACGGGAGTATCGGCCTGTTTTTCTGGTTGCGGTACCGGGACTGGTATCCCAAAATTGCCGGGATATTCATGACTGTGGCGGTGATGCTACCTTTGTTGGCGCTTCTGGGCTTCAGCGATGCCGGCCGCTGGCTGGAGGAGGTGGACAGAAAATACTCGCTTCCTCCCGGGCTTGCAGATACCACCGTTCAAAGAGACGACATACCGTTGCAACGGGAGATGGAGACGCGTATCCGTTTCGTTACCGACGCAACGGAAGCGATTTTTGTCGGCGCGGTCATGCTGGTGTTCGTCTTGCGCGGCGTGCGCAGCTGGCGACAGAGATCGACGGCTATCGAAATCCGATATGAGCATGGCGCGCAAGCGCGCGTCCCTGCCGGGCTCAGCATTCTGGAGGCCAGCAGACTGGCGGGCGTACCGCATTATTCCGTATGCGGCGGCAAAGGACGCTGTTCGACCTGCCGGGTCAGGATTGTCGAAAGCAAAGGCCCGCTTCCGCCTCCTGGAGATATCGAACAAACCACTTTGAGGCGCATCCATGCCGATTCAGATGTGCGGCTCGGCTGCCAGTTGCGGCCCACCCAGGATATTGGAATAGCGCTTCTGGTATCGCCGCCCCAACAGAGCGACCTGCCAGCGGATGCGCAACCGGCACGGCCGGGCAAGGAAGAGGAGATCGCCATCCTCTTTTGTGATATCCGCAATTTCACCGCGCTTTCCGAGGCGAAACTGCCATATGACGTCGTGTTTCTTCTAAACCGCTACTTCACCATCGTCGGGCAGGCCGTAGAACAGGCCGGAGGACATCTCGACAAATTCATCGGTGATGGCGCCATGGCTCTTTTCGGACTTGGTGACGATGCAGAAAATGCCTGCCGCAACGCCATGAAGGCCGCCGCTATCATATTGCGGGAGCTTTCAATCCTGAATGAAGGACTGGAAAAACAATTTGCCGTCCGGCTGGAAGTGGTAGTAGGCATCCACGCTGGCCCGACGATAGTCGGCGTCATGGGCTATGGCGCAGCGAAAACCCTGACCGCCATCGGTGACACCGTGAATGTGGCGAGCAGGCTGGAATCCAAGGCCAAGGAATTCGGCGCCGCCATTGTCGTTTCCGAACCCGCCATCATTCAGGCGGGACAGGAGATTGCCGATCTGCGAAGCGAAAAAATCGCCATTCGCGGGAGAAACTCGCAAATGAAAGTTTTCCTGCTCTCGAAAGAAGAGAGCGAGCGTTACCTATAGGGCAATACCGGCGCTCTCGCTGACGGGCCATCCGGCCTCAAATCTTGCGATAGAGAAAATAACGGTCGGTCGGCACGCTTTCCGGCACCGGCAGAGGCTTCAGCATGGGATGATCCAGAGGCAGACCGCTGACCGCAACGCCGCCTTTTGCCAGCATGCCCGCGGCAAGGTTCGGCAGCCATGTCAGGGTAATGGCATCCTTTTCGGGGTAGCCCGTGCCGATATCGGCATGCACCATGGCCGCCTCCACACCGATGAAGGCGGGAGCGGTTTCCGATATTTCACCGATGACGAGATCTTCCTGCGCCGGAACAGAAGAGGCGTGCGCGCCCATGGCCCTGTCGAAGGCAACGATGCGGCGTTGCGGAAACAGTTCGCGCAAATGATTGAACGTGCGCCCGTTTCCGAGGCCTATTTCCATGATCGCACCTTCGTCAGGCAGATCAAGATCGGCCTTGACGTGGTTGAGGATATCGCGCTGCGCGGTCAACCGGCGAATGAAACTGTCCAATCTGCTCATAGTCCGTCCGTTCATGAATGCCGGGCATTTCCAGTAGAAACGTATGGCGATGTTGCCGGAAATGCCCGGGAGAAGGCGATCAGGCCTTGATGATGTGTTTTGCGGCGATATCCCGACGTGCGAAGACGTTTCGCGTATCGATAATCAGCGGCGACCATTCGCAAAGAGCGGCATAGTCCACACTGTCGTGATCGGTCGCGACCAGAACAGCGTCAAAGGCGCTGACGGTCTGCTTGTCCCAAGCCACGGATTTCATGCCCATCAGGTGGCTATATTCCCGGGTTTTCGGGATTTCTGCCACGTGCGGATCATAATAGGCCGCTTCGCCGCCGCGCTCCTGAATAAGTTCTATGAGTTTCAGCGAAGGACTTTCACGAATATCGGGTACATTCTTCTTGTAGGCGAGACCGACCACCAGCACCTTGGAGCGGCTGAGCGCCTTGCCGGAACGGATGTCGAGGGCTTCCGCAACCCGTCCGATGACATGACGCGGCATGCCGGTGTTGATTTCGCCGGCGAGCTCGATGAACCTCGTCGGCAACTCAAATTCCCGCGATTTCCAGGTGAGATAGAAAGGATCGATCGGTATGCAGTGGCCACCAAGACCCGGGCCGGGATAAAACGGCATGAAACCGAACGGCTTGGTTTTCGCCGCGTCGATCACTTCCCAGATGTCGATGCCCATGGCCTCGTAGACGACCTTGAGTTCATTGACGAGCGCGATATTGACAGCGCGGAAGACGTTTTCGGTGATTTTCACCGCCTCGGCCGTGGCGTTTGTCGAGACCGGAACGATCTTCTTGACCACTGAGCCGTAGAATGCCGCCATCAGTTTTCCGGCAGCCTCACCATCGCCTGCAACGACCTTTGGAATCGTAGAGGTCTCGAAATCGCGATTACCGGGATCTTCCCGCTCGGGCGAAAAACCGATGAAGAAGTCGACGCCGGAGACAAGTCCGGTACCTTCCAGAATGGTCTTCACAACTCCGTCGGTCGTGCCGGGATAGGTGGTCGATTCCAGCACCACAAGCTGCCCCCTGCGCAGATGCGCGGCAATGTCCCGGCAGGTCTTTTCGACATAGGAGAGGTCCGGCTCGCGATATTTCGTCAGGGGCGTCGGCACGCAAATGGCAATCACATCGCATTCAGCCAGTCTGGAAAAATCAGACGTTGCGATGAAGCCATCATCGCGCCTGACGCTTGCCAGCACCTCGTCCGAAACCGCCTCGATATAGCTGCGGCCGGCATCGATCGCGACCATTTTACCGGGATCGATATCGAAACCGACGACCTTGAAACCGGCCTTGGCGATCGTGATGGCTAGCGGCAGACCGACATAGCCAAGGCCGATCACCGCCGCTTTGGCGCTTTTGTTTTCGATGCTGGAAAGCAGGTTCTGGGAAACGACTGGGGAAGTCAAAGCGTGTCACGCTCCGCGCATGTGCAAAAGATGCCTTTCAGTTGGGCAAGAATGGTCAGGCTGTCAAGGCTCGGCCCTCTCAAATTCCGGTTGACGCCGGAGCCATGGGCGACGCACAACCATCCGGATGAGGATCGCTTTTTATTCACCGCTCAAATCGCCCAACCATCCCGTTCCCTCCGGAGACCGGCTGATGGCCCGCCTGCTGATGAAGGCGATGGCGATGGGCGGCCACGATGTTTCCGTCGCTTCCGAGCTGCGCAGCTTTCTCAAACAGGCTGACGATCCGGCGCGGTCCTTGCTTGCCGATGCGGCGACGCATGAAATCGAGACCATTACGGAGCGCTGGCAGCGGGAAGGCGCGCCGGATCTGTGGTTTTGTTATCACCCCTATTACAAGGCCCCGGACTTGCTCGGGCCGGAACTGGGCACACGTTTCGGTATTCCCTACGTCACCGCCGAGGCCTCCTATTCCCCCAAGCGCAATGGCATGGGCTGGCAGGCGGTTCAGGACGAGTTACTGGCCGCATTGAACGCTGCCGCCATCAATATCTGCTTCACCGCGCGTGATCGCGACGGGCTTGTCCGCGCCTCTCCCGCACTCCGCTCGGCGATGTTGGCGCCCTTTATCGATGCCAGTAATTTTCTTGAAATTGCTCCGCGCCCCACACCGGGAAAACTCATCACCGTCGCCATGATGCGGGCTGGCGACAAGTTCGACAGCTATCGCGCGCTTCGCGAAGCACTTGCGCTGTTGCCGCAGGATTTGAACTGGACATTGGATATCATCGGCGACGGGCCGGAACGCGCTGCCGTACATGCCATGTTCAGCTCTTTTCCCGATCGCCGTCTTGTCTGGCACGGAGAAAAAAAAGCAAACGAAATCGCAGAACTTCTTTCAAAAGCATCGGTTTACGTCTGGCCGGGGCATGGCGAAGCCTACGGTCTCGCCTATCTCGAGGCACAGGCTGCGGGCCTGCCCGTTATCGCCGAAGCGGTGGCCGGCGTCCCCGAAGTGTTAAAATCCGGAACCACCGGATTACTGACACCGGAAAATGATACAGCCGCCTATGCTGGAGCAATCGAAACCCTGCTCGGCGATGACAAGCGGCGTGAGGAATTGGCAAGTGCAGCCCGCCAGTTCGTAAAAAATGAACGATCTCTGGAAAACGCCGCAAGAGAACTGAACGATATCCTGTTGCGAGCAAAGGCACGAACATCATGAGTCTGGAAACACTCGTAGCGGCACTGGATGAATGTGGACGACGCGGCATAACGGCCGATCTCTGGCTCAGGGACGACGATGCGGTGGAACCGACACCGGCGCTCGACACGCTGCTCGATCTTTGCAGCAGCTTTTCCGCGCCGGTCACGCTTGCGGTTATCCCCGAGATGACGACGGACAAGCTCGCGCGGCACCTGGATACGACTGACATTGCCCATGTCGCCGTGCATGGCTGGTCCCATACAAACTATGCCACCGAGAAAGAAAAGAAACAGGAACTCGGATCACACCGTGACCTGTCCATCGTTCTCGACGAGTTGCAATCCGGGCTGGAAAAACTGCACGATCTGCATGGCAGGCGTTTCGTGCCTATGCTCGTTCCGCCGTGGAACCGCATAGATGCCAATGTGGTGCAGGGACTGGCAGACCTCGGATATCGAGCGCTTTCGGTTTTCGGCCCGGAGAAAGACGCCGTGCCACCTTGCCTGAACACCCATGTCGACGTGATTGACTGGCACGGCAGCCGCGGTGGGCGCGAAGACGACATCCTTTTCGCCGAGACCGCCGCCCGCATCCTGCAGACTGCGGAGCACGGCGGCACGACCGGCATCCTCACCCATCATCTCGTGCATGATGACAACGTCTGGCGTTTTCTGAAACGGCTGTTCGAAATTACCGGCAAACATCCTGCCGCGCGCTGGCGTTCCTCGGCGGAACTCATCAACCAGATATCACCATGACTTCCAGGCAATCAGCAAACCACCCGTCTTGGTGGCAAGTTCGCGCCTGACAGCTTCAACCTCCTGCAACGCGGCGCGATCGGCAAGAGAAGCGGCAACAAACCCCGCCGGCGCAAGGCTGATGCTCCCAGCCCGAGCGATGACGGTAAAGATCAGCGGACCCGTCGACCACCAGGCTGGCGCACGCGGCATTTCCTCAAGAATCCTCGGAAACGCCTCCAGCATCCTGCGGAAGACCGGATGGCCGGCAGGTGTCGCAATGAAAGAGTTGGCAAGAAGCATGCTGCCCTGCCCGGTATCGCGCGGTGTTTCTTCATCAAACGCCGTCAGCCCTACCAGTGGCAGGAAAGCATCGAAACTCGCATCATCCCGCGCCGGATACCAGTCGCAATCAAGATAGATGCCACCAAAACGCTCCAGCACGACATAGCGGGCCACATCGACAGCACCGGGATAATCGCCGTCTTCCAGCATCGTCCTGAAGACGTCATTCGAAAACACGCCTTCCCGCTCAAGATCGGCCTCCCGCCAGAGGCGATATTCGTAACCATGCGAGGCGGCATGGGCGGCCCAGGCCTTGACCGATACGGGCGGGGCCTTGTCTCCGATCCAAATCTGATGGATGCGCCTCGGCACGTCCTCCCTGCTTTTCAGATTGATAGCGCGGTGCTCCTCCGGGGAAAAATGCGCATATTTTGCAAGCACCTGCGGCGGCGGAACCAGCGTGTATTGATAGCCGATCCTCGCGACCACATCGCCTTCAGCCTTGGCAAGACGCAGCCGTGCCGCATGCAGCCTGCGCGGCAGACCGAGCACTGTCCGCTCACCCATCAGGTGCCCGTCCTTTACTGCAACCAGCGATAAGAGAAGCGCATGCGCTTCCGCATATTGTCCTTGGTTTTGCAACTGCCGGGCTCTATCCAGCTGGGCATCGTAATATTTCTTGTCGGACATGGATCCTCACCCGGGAACGTTCGTTAACATATCGCCAAACACAAGCCATCAGGCAAGCCATTGCAATTTGGAAGCCGGCTTTGAATTTGCTAAACAATTCGATGTTTCAGAGGCATAGACAGACAACAAACCCTACGATAACGTGCCTTTAAGCCCTCCTGAGCAAATTGTCACAAGACAACGATAAAGAGAGACGGCAAGGAACCCTTTAGCATGAGCGCAGGCGCAGATTTGCTCCGTATTGAAAATCTGCGGGTCTCGTTTTCTCTTATGGGTGGCACGATTGACGCCGTGAGGGGTGCCAGCCTTCGCATTCTTCCGGGAAAAGTGACCGCGCTTGTCGGAGAATCCGGCTCCGGAAAATCCGTCATCGGCCAGACGATCATGGGCATCCACCCCAAGACGGCGCGCGTGAACGGCCGCGTGCTGTTTACCGATCCCGCAAATGCCGCAGCCGGCCCCGTCGATCTGCTGCAACTGCCGAAGGATGGCCGGGAAATCCGCGCTATACGCGGAAATCGCATCGGGCTGATTTTTCAGGAACCCATGACGTCTTTTTCGCCGCTGCACACGATCGGCAACCAGATTGACGAAGCGCTGAGAATCCACAGCATCCTGTCGCCGGCCGAGCGCGCGGAAAAAATGTATGAGACGCTCGACCTTGTAGGGTTTTCCAACCCGAAGAAGGTCGTGAACATGTATCCCTTCGAATTGTCGGGCGGCATGCGCCAGCGCGCCATGATCGCCATGGCACTGATCTGTCGCCCCGCGCTTCTGATCGCCGACGAACCGACGACGGCTCTTGATGTAACCATACAGGCGCAAATCCTCAAACTCCTGCGCGATCTCCAGAGCCGGCTGAACATGAGCATGCTGCTCATCACCCACGATCTCGGCGTGGTGGCAAACATCGCCGACGAGGTTGCCGTGATCTATCAGGGCGAGATCATGGAAGCCGGAACGGTCGACGATATTTTCAAGGCACCGAGCCACCCCTATCTCAAGGGCCTGATGGCCGCCGTGCCGCATTTCGACATGAAGCCGGGTGAGAGGCTGAAGGCGCTTCGTGAGATCACCGTCGACCACGAAAGCCTTGTCGGCAAGAAGACCGCCGCAGTGAACAAAACACCCGGCCCGCTCTTGACCGTGGAGAATATCAGCAAGACCTTCACTACCCGGAAGTCAAGCTGGTTCAGCCGCCGCGATGCCAATGCCACCAAGGCGGTCAACAGCGTCAGTTTTGAAATCCGCCGGGGAGAATGCCTTGGCCTCGTCGGCGAAAGCGGCAGCGGCAAGACAACCGTCAGCAAAATCCTCATGCGCGCCGTTCGCCCGGATGAAGGCTCCGTGACATTTCACCGGCCGCAGGGCGATATCGACGTCCTCAATGCTAGGGACGGCGATCTAAAGGAACTGCGGTCGAAGATACAGATGGTCTTCCAGGACCCGATCTCATCGCTTTCACCGCGCATGACCGTGCGCAATATTTTGAGCGAGCCGCTTGAAATCCATGGACGGGGCGATGCGAAATACCGCGCGGAAAAAGTCCGTAATCTCGTCAAGGCAATCGGCCTTGGAGAAAGCGCGCTGAACCGTTATCCGCACAGTTTCTCAGGCGGCCAGAGGCAGCGTATCGGCATTGCCAGAGCCCTGGCATTGGGTCCCGAACTGCTGATCTGCGACGAACCCGTTTCTGCCCTAGATGTCTCGGTGCAGGCGCAAATCCTCAACCTGCTCAAGGATTTGCAGAAGGACCTCGGACTTACCTACCTCTTCATCTCGCACAATCTGGCAGTGGTGGATTACATGGCGGACCGCGTGGCGGTGATGTGCGAGGGCCGCATCGTCGAGCTGGCGCCGCGGGAAATCATGATGCGCTCTCCGGTTCACCCCTATACAAAATCGTTGCTGGCGGCCGTGCCTTTTCCCGATCTCGACCGTCCGCTCGATTTCCGCACCATCGGCAAGATCAGCGCGACGGGCAAGTTCGACTGGGGCAAGCAATTCCGCGACGAGGGTGACGGCGAAATGATCTCTGCCGATCTTGGCGATGGCCATTTCGTTCTCGCAAATGGCAATGCCGACATCAGGGAGCTTCGCTCGTGATTACGCGCCGCACCACCCTTGCCTTGATGGCATCCGTCTTTTTGCCGACCTATGCGCGCGCTGCCTATACCGACCCCGCCTACTTCAAGGAAAAGCGGGAAAAAGGTGAGCTGCCTGATATTGCCGAGCGCTTGCCGAAAAACCCGCGCGTCATCGATATGAAGGCGCTTGGCCGGGAGCCCGGAAAACACGGTGGTTCCGTGCGCATGCTGATCGGCGGCCAGCGCGATATCCGGCTTATGCCCATCAGCAACTATGCCCGCCTGGTTGGTTACGACGAAAAATTCGAGCTTCATCCCGACATTCTGGAAAGCTACGACGTTCAGGACGAACGCATCTTCACCTTCAAGCTACGCGAAGGCCACAAATGGTCCGACGGCAGCGATTTAACCTCCGAGGATTTCCGGTATTTCTGGGAGGATGTTGCTCTCAATAAGGAAATTCACAAGGGCGGCCCGCCAATCGAACTGCTGGTCAACAACAATCCTCCCCAGATCGAAGTCATTGACCGGCTGACGGTGCGCTATACCTGGGAAGGTCCGAACCCCGATTTTCTGGCAAAGCTCGCAGCAGCATCGCCCGCGCGGCTTTTCCTGCCCGCCGCCTATATGAAGCAGTTCCACATCAAATATCAGACCGCGGAAAACCTCGCCAAGCTCATCAAGAAGAACAAGGCGGATGACTGGAGCGGGCTGCATATCAAGATGTCGCGGCAGGTCCGTCCGGAAAATCCCGCTCTGCCGACGCTGGACGCCTGGCGTAATACGACTTCGCCACCGGCCGAACAGTTCGTCTTCGAGCGCAATCCCTATTATCACCGTGTCGACGAAAACGGCCTGCAACTGCCCTATCTCGACCGGTTCCTGCTGAACGTCACCTCCTCCGACATCATCTCGGCCAAGACGGCGTCGGGTGACAGCGATCTGCAATATTTCGGCCTCGATTTCGCCGACTACACCTTCCTGAAGGATGCCGAAAAGCGCTTTCCTCTGAAGGTGAACCTCTACAAACGCTCTCAAGGGTCGCGCATTGCGCTTCTGCCCAATCTGAACTGCGCCGATCCGGTATGGCGGAGCTGTTTCCAGGACGTGCGCGTGCGCCGCGCAATGTCGCTCGCTATAAACCGGCACGAAATCAACATGGTCTGCTTTTACGGGCTGGCCAAGGAAAGCGCCGACACCGTCTTGCCGGAAAGCCCGCTTTACCGACCGGAATTTGCCGAGGCCTGGAGTGCCTTCGACCGGGCGATGGCCAACAGGTTGCTTGACGAAGCAGGTCTCGATAAGCGCGACAGCGCCGGCAACCGGCTTCTGCCGGACGGCCGTCCAGCCTATATCATCGTCGAGACCACAGGCGAAAGTACGCTCGAAACGGACGTGATGGAACTGGTCACGGACCACTGGCGGCATATCGGCATTGCGGTTTCGGTCCGCCCGACCCAGCGCGATGTCTTCCGCAAGCGCGCCATGGGCGGCGAGGTGCTGATGTCGGTGTGGATGGGCATGGACAATGGCGTGCCGACGCCCGACATGCTGCCTTCGGGCCTTGCGCCCACCGGCGACGACCAGTTGCAATGGCCGGTCTGGGGCATCCACTATCTGTCCGGCGGGCGCGAGGGCAAGGAGCCTGACCTGCCGGAAGCAGCGCATCTGCTCGATCTCCTGAAAAAATGGCGCCGAAGCGTCACCGAGGAAGAGCGTGAGGCAATCTGGCTGGAAATGCTTGGTATCTACACGCAGCAGGTATTTTCCATCGGCATCGTCAACGGCGCGCTGCAACCCGTCGTCCATGTCAAACGCATGCGAAACGTGCCGGAAAAGGCGCTTTTCGGCTTTGAACCCACATCGTATCTCGGCATCTACATGCCGGATGCCTTCTGGTATGACGGAGACGCCTGATATGCTGCGGTATATTCTCAAGCGCATCCTCGTCATGATCCCCACGCTGATCCTGATCTCGATGCTGGTCTTCACCATCATCGAATTGCCACCGGGCGATTATTTCGAAAGCTACGTCGCCGAACTGCGCGCCATGGGCGAGACCGCAAACCTTGCCGAAATCGAGGAGTTGCGCGTGCGCTATGGCTTCGACCAGCCGGCGCCGATCCGTTACTTCCGCTGGGCAACCGGCATGCTGGTTGGCGATTTCGGTTATTCTTTCGAATATCAGCTCCCGGTAAACGAGGTTGTGGGAGACCGTCTGTGGTTGACGGTTCTGGTGTCCTTCGTCACCATCATCGTCACCTGGATTCTTGCCTTCCCGATCGGCATCTACTCCGCCACGCACAAATATAGCTGGGGCGACTACGGCCTGACCTTCCTCGGTCTGCTTGGCATCGCCATCCCCAACTTCATGCTGGCGCTGATCCTGATGTATTTCGCCAATATCTGGTTCGGCATCTCCATCGGCCATCTGATGGATCGGGAATATCTGAACCAGGCGATGAGCTGGCCAAAGTTCAAATCGATTCTCGAACATATCTGGATACCCGTCCTCATCATCGGAACGGCGGGCACGGCCGGCATGATCCGCCGCCTGCGCGCCAACCTCTTGGACGAGTTGCAGAAACAATATGTCGTAACCGCCCGCGCCAAGGGGCTTCACCCTTTCAAAGTGCTGATCAAATACCCGCTGCGCATGGCGCTGAACTTCTTCATCTCGGACATCGGCTCGATCCTGCCCGCCATCATATCAGGCGCGGAAATCACTGCAGTCGTGCTGTCACTCGAAACAACCGGTCCGATGCTCATCCGGGCGCTGCAAAGCCAGGACATGTACCTGGCCGGCTCTTTCCTGATGTTCCTTGCTTTCCTCACGGTGATCGGCGTTCTTGTGTCGGATATCGCCCTTGCCATACTTGACCCGAGAATCCGCTTCGGAGGTGGTAACGTCAAATGACTTCATCCATCCCGACATCCGGCGAAGCACTGCCCCACTACATTTCGACGGCGCCGTTCGACCCGTCGCTCATCGAACCCAATACGTCCGGAATGGCGGCCTTCAGCAAAGCGTCGCAGCTGCGGCTCATGTGGTGGCAGTTCCGCCAGCACAAGATCGCCGTCTGGTCCGGCGCCTTTCTGGTGGTGCTTTATCTTTCGATCCTGATCAGCGAGTTCCTCGCGCCTTACAATCTTCACACCCGCAATATCGAGCATATCTACGCCCCACCCCAGGCCATTCACCTTTTCAATGACGGAAAATTTGTCGGGCCTTTCGTCTATGGTCGGGAAATGACGCTCGACATGGACAATCTGCGGCGTGTCTACCGGGATGTGCCGACGGATATCCAGCCGCTGCGTTTCTTCTGCAAGGGCGATACCTATCATTTCTGGGGCATGATCGAGGCTAGAACCCACCTCGTATGTCCGGCCGAAGGCGGTGAAATGTTCCTGCTCGGCACCGACCGGCTTGGACGAGACGTGCTGTCGCGGATCATCTATGGCGCGCGCATCTCGCTGACGATCGGCCTTCTCGGTGTCGCCATGAGCTTCGTTCTCGGCATTGTGATCGGCGGTCTTGCAGGTTATCGCGGCGGCACTTTCGATCTCATCGTCCAGCGTATCATCGAAGTCCTGCAATCCATTCCGAGCATTCCGCTGTGGCTCGCACTCGCAGCGATCATGCCGGTGACCTGGAGTCCGATCCTCGTCTATCTTGGCATCACCATCATTCTCGGCATGCTGGACTGGACGGGACTGGCGCGCGCCGTGCGCTCCAAATTGTTGGCATTGCGCGAGGAGGACTATGTTTTGGCTGCACAACTGATGGGCGCCGGCACGCCGCGCATCATCGGCAGGCACCTTATCCCCGGCTTCATGTCACATCTGATCGCCTCGGCGACGCTGACGATACCGGGCATGATTCTCGGCGAAACCGCGCTGAGCTTCCTTGGTCTCGGCCTCAGGCCGCCGATCACAAGTTGGGGAATTCTGCTCACGGAGGCGCGCAGCGTCAGCGTCATTGCGCTATATCCGTGGCTTCTCATCCCGACGATTCCGGTTGTTCTCGTCATTCTGGCCTTTAATTTCTTCGGTGACGGACTACGTGATGCTGCGGATCCCTTCAGATAAAATGGAACACGCCTTGATAAACTGCTCTTCCGCCATCGCCTTTTTTGGGAAAGGCAAAAAGAGGTGTGGCCGATGACCTCCCGTCTGAACGACGCACGCATCCTCATGTACAGCCACGATTCCTTCGGCCTCGGACATCTGCGGCGCTGTCGCACGATCGCTCACGCGCTGGTGGAGGATTATCGCGGCCTCAACGTGCTTATCATTTCGGGTGCGACTATCGCCGGCGCCTTCGATTATCGCGCTCGTGTCGATTTCGTGAAAATCCCGAGCGTCATCAAGCTGCGCAACGGCGAATACACCTCCATGGACCGGCATATCGATCTTCAGGAAACACTGAAGATGCGCCGCTCCATCATCTATCACACTGCCGAAAGCTTCCAGCCGGACATCTTCATCGTCGATAAGGAGCCCATGGGTCTTCGTGGCGAGGTGGAGGAAACGCTTGCGTATCTCAAGGGACAGGGAACCAAGCTTGTCATCGGCCTCCGTGACGTCATGGATGCACCGCAGCTGCTTGAAGCGGAGTGGAAGCGCAATGACGTGATGACCAAGATCGGCAAGTTCTATGACCACGTCTGGATTTATGGCCCGCCGGATTTCCACGACCCCTTGACGGGGCTCGACGTTCCCCAGACCGTTCGCGACAAGATGGATTTCGTCGGCTTCCTGCAACGCTCCAAAACGCAGGCGGAAACCGTGGCGCACCGGCCGGAGGGTGACTATCTTCTCATCACCACTGGCGGCGGCGGTGACGGCAGCGAATTGATCGATGACGTCATCAACGCCTACCGTCATGATAGCGAACTGACGCACAAGGCGCTCGTGGTGCTCGGCCCTTACATGCCGGCAGACCAGCGCCAGCGATTCATGAGCAGTGTTGCCGATATTCCGTACATCGAGATCATCGAATTCGACAACCGCATGGAAGACCTCGTTGCCGGCGCTCAGGCCGTCGTGTCGATGGGCGGCTACAACACCGTCTGCGAGATATTGTCGTTCGACAAGCCTGCCCTCGTCGTGCCGCGCACGGTGCCGAGGGAGGAGCAGCTTATCCGCGCAAGCCGCGCGTCGGAGCTCGGCCTTTTCGACATGCTTTTACCTGAGGATGCCGAGAATCCGGCAAAAATGGCGGCAGCTCTTAAAGCGTTGCCGAATCGCGCGCCGCCTTCCGTCAATTCGCAGGACCTGAAGCTCGATGGTCTGGAAAACATTTCGAAACGGATAGCCGAATGGCTGCCGCCCGAGGGCGACAAGGTGCCAATAACGCTGACAGCGTGACCGGCTCCCCGACAACCACCGCTTCAAAAGAGACACGCGCAACGTGACCGACACAAAAAAAATCGTGGTGCTCCTCAAGGGCTATCCGCGCCTGTCCGAGACTTTCATTGCCCAGGAACTTCTGGGGCTTGAAAAGGCTGGCCTTACGCTGGAACTCATGTCCATGCGCCGCCCGACGGATAAAAAACGCCACCCCGTTCACGATGAAATCCGCGCACCCGTGACCTACCTGCCGGAATATCTGCATGACGAGCCCATCCGCGTGCTGAAGGCCCTGTGGGCATGCCGCAAAAAGCCAGGCTTCACCAAGGCGCTGCGTCGGTTTTTCAGCGATCTGCCGCATGATCTCAGCCGCAACCGCTTCCGCCGTTTCGGGCAGGCGGCCGTGCTGGCGCACGAATGGCCCGTAGATGCCGGGTGGCTGCATGTCCACTTCATCCACACACCCGCCTCGGTCGCCGCCTATACACATCTTATCACCGGCACGCCCTGGACGATTTCGGCTCACGCCAAGGATATCTGGACCTCCAGCGACCGGGACCTTGCCGCAAAGCTGGAAAGCGCCCGCTGGGCCGTGACCTGCACCGCAAGCGGCTTTCAGCATCTTCGCACCCTTTCCGGCGTCAAACAGAATGTGCATTTGAGCTATCACGGACTTGATCTCACCCGCTTCCCGCATTTCGACACGCCGCGTCCGCAAAGAGATGGATCGGACGCTCATGATCCGGTCAGGATTTTGAGTGTTGGACGGGCCGTCAAGAAAAAGGGCATCGATATTCTGTTGCAGGCTTTGGCCTCGCTTCCACAGGACATCCATTGGCGTTTCACTCATATCGGTGGCGGCGACGAACTTGCCGGGTTGAAAAAACTTGCCGACGAGCTTGGCATCGCCGACAGGATCGTCTGGACCGGCGCCATGGACCAGAAACAGGTTCTGGAGAATTACCGCGAGGCCGACCTCTTCGCCCTTGCCTGCCGCATCACCAGCGATGGTGACCGAGACGGTCTTCCCAATGTGCTGGTCGAGGCCGCCAGCCAGGCGCTGACCTGCGTTTCCACCAATATATCAGGCATTCCGGAATTCTTCGTGGACGGTGAAAACGGCCTGCTGACGGAGCCCGAAAATCCGGTTGCCTTCGCCGAGGCTCTGCGCACGGCGATTACCGATCCGCAATTGCGTGAGCGTCTGGGTAGTGCGGCGGAAAACCGTGTGCGAACCGCCTTCGACAACCGCACCAGCATTGCCGAGTTGAAGACGCTGTTCGAAACCGAGTGGGAAAAAACGCCATGACCGATACGGAAAAGCGCCCTTCCGTTTTCTTCTACGTCCAACACCTTCTGGGTATCGGCCATATCGCCCGCGCCAGCCGCGTTGCCAATGCCCTTCAGGCAGATGGTTTCGATGTCGTTCTGGTGACAGGTGGCACCCCGGTTCCCGGCTTTCCGGGCGAAGGCATCCGCCATGTCGAATTGCCGCCGATCGCCGTCAGCGACGGCAGCTTTTCCGGCCTTGTCGATAGTTCCGGCAAACCGGTCGATGACGACTTCAAGAAGCTTCGAACGGATATGCTGATCGGCGCCTATCACGGCGCAAAGCCGGATATCGTCATCATAGAGGCCTTCCCCTTCGGCCGCAGGCAGGTGCGTTTCGAATTGCTGCCGCTTCTGCACGAGATCGAGGACAGTGAACCACGCCCGCTCGTCATGACGTCGCTGCGCGATATTCTGCAGGAAAAAACCAAACCCGGCCGGGACGAAGAAACCGTGTCGCTGGTGAAGAAACATTTCGACGCGGTGCTGGTCCACGGAGATCCGGATTTCGTCCGGCTGGAGGAGACCTTTCCCCTTGCCGGCGAAATCAGCCAGCGCGTTGTCTATACCGGCCTCGTCGCGCCGCTGCCACCGCCGGAACCGGCGGAAAAATTCGATATCGTCGTTTCCGCTGGCGGAGGTGCCGTTGGTGCAGCCCTTATCCGGGCCGCACTTGAGGCATCGCCTCTGCTGGAAGAGATCAAAAGCTGCTGCCTCATAACCGGCCCCAACATGCCGCAGGCAGATTTCGATGCGATCTCGGCGCAGGCGCCCGAAAATGTGTCCATCTTCCGCTTCCGCAAGGATTTCGCAAGCCTGCTTGCCGGCGCGCGGCTTTCAGTTTCGCAGGCCGGTTACAACACCGTCTGCGATATTCTACAGGCAAAATGCCGCTCGCTTCTGATCCCGTTTGCGGCCGATGGCGAAACGGAACAGAGCGCCCGCGCCGAACGGCTGGCGCGGCTGGGACTGGCACAGGTTCTGGAAGAGAAGGATATCTCTGCGCAATCCATGGCCGATGCCATCAGGGCGGCATTGGCCCTGCCGGGACCGGATGTGATCCACCTCGATCTCGATGGCGCCGCAGGAACGGCTAGAGCTTTACGCCGCCTTTTTGATGAGCGGTGAGGATCGCCTTTAACTCTCGAACGGCCTCTTCATCGGTGCCCTTGCGCCCCGCGCCGGTGAAACCGAGTTTCGCCACCCGGCTTTCCGGATCGTAAAACGGAATGGCGGAACAGGATGCGTGGATCTCCGTAATGGGAAAGCGGTCCAGCAACGTCTGCACGACTGGTGGACGCACCCCGGCCCCCGGCATGATGACAATTCGCCCGGCGGCAAGCTCGGATAATCGGGCCAAGGTCTCGATGCCCTCAAGCGCCGAACGCGCGCCCCCGGAGGTCAGAATTCTCGGGAAGCCCAGCGCGATAGCGGCCTCCAAGGCTTCATCCATGTCGGGAACAACATCGATCGCCCGGTGCAGCGTCATATCGAGCCCGTCGGCGTGGCGGCGCAGTTCTTCGAGCAGGGGAATATCAAGCGAGCCATCGCCAAGCGAGGCACCGAGCACCACGCCGGAAAGCCCCGCCGCGCGCGCCGCATCGATATCGCGTTTCATCACATCGGCCTCGTCGCGCGTGAACACGAAATCCCCGGCGCGCGGCCTGATCATCACGCTCACCGGCAGGGCGTAGGCCGCCGCTCGGTGCATGAAACCCGCAGACGGCGTCACACCGCCACCGGACAATGCCGCGCAAAGTTCTATTCGGTCGGCCCCACCCCTGACCGCCGCTTCCAGACCGGCCACGTCGTCCACGCAAATCTCGAGAATCATCGTAACCTCTTTCTTTTGAATGTGCCGTGTTTTCGCGCTGGCTTATCCGAAAACCGCCCACACTTTTCGGTCCGACGCTCTACCTGCGGCGGCCCTTCCCATCAAGCGCGTAGAGCATGTAAACGCCGCCGAGACCCACAACCGCTCCCAGGATTGAAGTGCCTGAATAGCTCGTGACGAGCGTGCCGACGGCAAAAATCAGCGCACCCAAACCCGCGCCGAGGAAGATGTTGACGGCAATCAGCGAGCTTCCAAGCCCCGGCCGATCCGCAATCAGTTCCTGTAGATAGGTGATCGGGATACTGATGATGGCGGCTGCGCCGAGCGCGCTGATCAAGGTCTGCGCATAGATATGCCAAGGTGCCGTCGCGAGCCCCTGCAGGATGAGGTAGATGGCATAAAGCCCCGCTCCCGCCGCAAGGGTCAGCGTTTGCGGCACCTTCTTTTCGATCCAGCCCCACAGCAGAATGAAGACGATTTCCAGCGCGGCAACGATGCCAGCGACGATACCGATATCCGCGACCGTTCCCTTTGCCTGACCCGTTATGATGAGCGAGCGGATGGAATCATTGAGATGCAGCATCGAGCAGATGAGCGCGATGGCGATGATCCGCAGCAGCACCCGTCGCTCCCCGATTTCCGCAAGTGAAGCGCGGACACCGAAGCGTGCCTGCGTGTTCACCGATGCCGGCGTCGCCGTGCGCGGCAGGCAGAAGGCGACAAGCAGAAAGCAGATAAGCGCGCAAATGCCTGAGAACAGGAAAGCCATCAGCATATTGCCGGAATTCACCAGAAAAATACCGACGATACCCGGCACCAGCACCCATGAAAGCGAAATCGTGGCCCGCATGATCGAATTCACGGCGATCATGTCGCCCGTCGAAAGATTGCGGGCATCGGCGCGCACATGCGCGAAAATCAGAGAGTTCATCGCCCCGAAAATCGGCAGGAGCAGCAGCTTTGCGGTCACGAAGGCGGTGGCATTACCAACGAGATAAACCAGCAGATAGCCGCTGACGCCGAAAAGCGCGATCAGCAGCATGGGTTTTCGATATTCGCCGAGCCGGTCTGCAACGATGCCCATCAGGACGCTGGCGCTGACATTGATGATGGCGGCAAACAGCATCAGTAGGGAATAGACGGTGTTGCTGAGCCCGATTTCGCGAATGCCGATCACCGCCTGATAGGGGGCGGTGGCGGCATTCGAAAATCCGAAGAACAGGATGGCGAGCGCCCCGATGCGGATCGACGGATTGTTGAAAACGATGGAAAGAGCCGACGGCATGAAGGTTCGCCTGAGATGATCCGGCATGGCCGGATCGCTGAATGAAATGCTATCGAACCGCTGTCATCGCCAGCGGGCCGAAAGGATGGGTTTCGGGATATAGTTGAAATGCGGTTTCCATGGGTAAAAATCGCCATCCCGGCGGCGATTGGGGAGGTTTTCGATATCCTGATTGATAACCCCCTCCGTCAACGCCATGAGATTGGGATTGGCGATGGGCGCAAGCTCCGGCGAAAGATAACCTGACTTGACGACGAGCAGCCTTACCGCCTTCGGATCGAAGCCCAGACGGGTGAAATCCGCGATCATGTGATAGGGCCTGCGCCTTGCAGCCAGAATGACGGTAATGCCATCGATGACGACTACCGCCTGCCGCTGATCGGAAGCACCTGGATCGTCCAGTTTCAGGACCTTGGCTTCGACAGTGATGGAAGGGCTTTCGGGATCGAGACTGCCGCCGATCTTCAGGGAAAGCGCCGCGCCCTCGCCCGCCGCAAAACAGGCCTCGACCGCCGGCCTGTCGGTGATGCCGCCGATCAACGCGCCCTGCCAATTGCGCGCAATCAACGCCGCCAGAACATCGGCCCGATCGCCCACCCCGCCGCCGGTCGGATTGTCGCCGGAATCCGCCAGAATGATCGGCCCGGTTGTTGTTTTTTCCGCAATATCCATGATGACCTCGAGCGGTTCGGTCACGGGACCGAAACGGAAATCCTGTCGGGCATTCCAGTAGGATTGCGCAATCTCCGAGGCGACCGCCTGCGCGGCCTCCCTGTCCGTCCCGGTCACGACAGCGCAGGCCGTAGCCCTTGGTTCATCGGCCCAGACGTAGCCGATCATGAAATTCGCATCCCAAATGCCGGGCCGCGCGTCGTAGTCCGGCAAGACGGCATAGAGGCTTTTGGCCGGTTCATCTTCCGTGGAGGTTTTTTCACCCGGCAGGAGAACGGGGATTTTCGCCCATGCCACACCGGGCTTCTCGCCCGTTTTCAGAGCCTTGATGAGCATCGTCCACGCCCGCACCATAGTCTCGCGCACATCGATATGCGGCGCAGTTCGGTAGCCGGCGAAAATATCCAATTGGTCGATGATCGACTGGCTGACATTGCCGTGCAGGTCGTAGCTGACGGAAATGATCACATCCGGTCCGACTACGGCGCGGGCGCTGGAAATCCAGTCCCCTTCCGCATCGTCCATTCCCTCGACATTCATCGCGCCATGCATGGCGAGATAAAGTCCGTCGAGCGGCAGGCAAGCCTTGAGACGCTCCAAGAATTCCTGCTTAAACGCATCATAGGCCGCGCGCGACACGGGACCACCCGGCACCGCCCGCGCATGCAGAAGCGGCAACACTTCCGCTCCGCCTTCGCCGAGGAAATTGAAATACTCTGCTTCCAGCAACTCCGCGCCGCGAAAGACGCGAAAATCTTCCTGACGCATCAGCACCGGCGAATAGGTGCTGCATTCGGTATGAATTCCACCAACGGCAATACGCATCTCGCCTTCCTCTCAATAGACCGGGCTCAAGCGGACGATGGCGGAGAAACGCAGCCAGTCCTTCTGCGCTTTCGGCGTCCACGCCGCTTCGGCAATGGCGGGCAGCCTCGGGAAAACCAGATGGTTGAAATAGGCGCGATTGAGGAAATGCTCGGACCAGATGCAGGCCTGAACGCCTTTCATTCGCTCCTTCAATTCCTCGGGAAACTCACCGACTGCCTCGTAAGCATATGTGTGCGACGGCGGAACGGTGCCGGCCCAGCTTGCGCCCGGCTCCTGCCAGGCTTCATCCTGCACCATGTCGAGATAATAGGCCTGTCCCGGCGTCATCACGACGTCGTAGCCCTGCTTTGCAAGCTCCAGGCCAACTTCCGGCTTCTGCCAGGCCATCAGCAATGTTCCCGAGGGATCGACGCCGCCGCCGTGCGAAACTTCGTCCCAGCCGGCAAGCTGGCGGCCGCGCTCATGCAGCATCCCCTGAATACGTTTCATGAAATAGGACTGGATACCGAAGGTGCCGTCGAGGCCTTCCTTTTCCATCAACGACTTGGCAAGCGGCGAGGCAAGCCAGGAGCCATCTGCTACCTCGTCGCCGCCGATATGGATCAGCCGCGAGGGGAAAAGCTCCACCATCTCGTCGAATATCTTGCCAAGGAATTCATAGGTCGGCTCGATGGCGGGATTGAGCGCATTGTTGGGATAGCCCTGTACGGAGCGATAGCTGTCCGGCGCTTCCTGCCCATCCGTCAGCTCCGGATAGGCAACGAGAGCCGCCGTGCTGTGGCCGGGAATATCGACCTCCGGCACGATTTCGATGTTCAGTGCCGCCGCATGCACGACGACCATGCGAACATCATCCTGCGAGTAATAACCGGAAACCGGCTCAGCCCCATTGCCGAGCTGCGGCAGAAGCGGCGCATCCGGGCCGCGCGTCGCGCCGACTGTCGTCAGCAGCGGGTAAGCCTTGATTTCGAGACGCCAAGCCTCGTCATCCGTCAGGTGCCAATGGAACCGGTTCATGCGCAGCCATGCAAGAATGTCGATCAGCCGCACGACATCACCGGTCGGATAGAATTGTCGCGAGACATCCAGATGGCAACCGCGCCAGCTGTAACGCGGCGCATCGGCGATGGTGCCTGAAACCGGGAAACGGAATTTGGTATCGGTGCGCGCGCCGTGCAGCAATTGCGCGAGCACAGTCAGACCGTATTGCAGACCTGCAGCGGCCGAATATTCCACGACGACGGCGTCATCAGAGAAAGACAGGCGATAACCTTCAGCTTCCAGACCGCTATGTTGCTTGAAACGAAGCGGTTTGCCCTCATGAACAGGCGCGAGGCTGAAAGGCACGTGACCAACGGCAAAAAGCCTGCGGAACAGCGACGAAACAGTTTCCACCGCAAGCACTTCTTCCTTGCCTGCCTCTTCCGTCGGGAAGAGTGCGACGGGAAAGTCTTCGCCCGGCGCGGCATCGATTTCCGCAGGCCAGGGCTGGATGGCGAAGGGCAGATCGAGCTTTCCTTCGGGAAGCAGGGCTGGCGCCGGCTCGCTATGGCGCCCGTCAAGCATCAGGTCAGCGACATCAACCGCGCGATGTGTGCCGTCGGCAAGGCTGATATAGGCGGATTTCGCACCGTCTGTGCGATGGCGGGCAGGCCTGAGCAGGCCGTCAACGGTAAAACGCCACGATTTCCCGGCTTCGAGCACGAAACCCGTTGGCGGCGCAAATTCATGGAAATTGGCATTGCGGCGCAGATAGACGGCGTTGCCGCAAACGGGCTTGTCGATGGTCCGCGTCAGCGACGTATAGACGATCCGGAAATCCTTCACCGCCTCGCTGGAAAGATTGAACAGGGTGAAGGTGAAGCCACCCGATGCGGAATCTTCGAGCGGATGCCATGAGTTTTCGAGACGAAATTTTGCGAGCGCCATGATGCTCCCCTTTATTGTGCTTCAAGCCCGAGAGGACTTCGGTCAGTAGTGTTCGGATTGTGAGAAAGTGCGGGCGAGCGGCGCCTGCCCTGCCGTCAGGCCGCAATCCACCGGCAGGCACACGCCGCTGATGGCCGCTGCCTGTGGCCCGGCTAGAAAAGCGACGGCGTTGGCGACATCCTCAGGCCTCACGATGCGCTGCAACGGATACCAGTGCTTCGCTTCCTCGAAGACCTGAGGATTGACTGCCGCCCGCGCTTCCCAAGCCTGCGTGCGCACGGTTCCTGGAGCAACAGCATTGGAACGGATGCCGAATTTTCCATATTCGACAGCGATCAGCTTCGTCAGATGGATCAAGCCTGCCTTTGCCGCGCTATAGGCGGGATGGCCGAACACAGCCATGCCGTTGACGGAGGTGATATTAATGACAGACCCTTGCGTGCGCTTAAGCGCGTCCTCGAAAGCCCTGAAGCAGAGAAACGGTGCTTCCAAGTTAAGGGCATTGTCCTTGCGCCATATCTCTGCGGTCGTGTCGTGCAGGCTGACGGCCCTTGCAGCACCAGCATTGTTGACGAGGGTCGCGACATCACCCAGCTCCGCAACCTCCAAGGCCAGCCTTGCAAGATCCTGCGGATCGGTGACGTCGCAGGTTTTCGAAACGAAGGCGGAACCGGAAAGCAGGGAAAGCGCATTGGAAAGGGCGTCGGGATCGATATCCACCAACACCACCTTCGCGTGGCTTTCAGAAAGCGCCGCGGCAATTGCCCGGCCGATGTCGCCCGCCGCGCCCGTTACGACGGCGACCTGGTCTTTCCTGTCCTGCATGTCATGCTACTCCTTCGAAGCTTTCCAGAGCGGGTTTTGAGGTCAAGCCGCTCTACATCTTTGTTTTTATGCATTTTCCGGGCGTGAAACCGCTACGCGGCTCACTGGAAATGCTCTAGTCACCCAGCAGTTGCCGGTCGTCCGGATCACGATGCTCCACAAGCTGCTGCTTGATGTGCCGCAGGGTCACCATCGACCGCTGCCGGTGGTGATAGGCAGCTAGCGTCGCCAGAACATCAACCGCCGCCAGATAGGCATAACGCGATGATGTTGGGCGGAAGATATTGTTTCCCTCAGGCACGTTGACGGCCACCACCATATCGGCGGCCAAGGCGACGGGAGTATCGCTCTGGGTCAGCGCGATGGTGGTAACCCCCATTTCCCGCGCCAGCCTGAAGCACTTCACCAATTCCATGTTGCGGCCGGAAAAGGAGGATCCGATGATGACGTCTTCCTTCCGCGCAGCGGCAGTCATCATCAATTGCATGCTGTGATCGGCGCTGGTCGAAACGCGCAGGCCAAGGCGAAACAGCCGGTTCTGAATTTCCGAGGCGATCATCGAGGAATTACCACCGGCTCCAAACGCGTAGATCATGCCGCTATTGGCAATCCGGACGGCCGCTTCGTCGGCCAGGGCAGGATCGAGCGTCTTGTGCAGCAGGAAAAGCGCCTCCTGCGCCTTGGCAAGCACTTCCTCGGCGACGTCCGACGGGCCCGTGCTTGTCGGTTCCGAGGTGAGGTAGCGGATGCCGACATAAGCGGTCTTGGCAAGGCTGACCTTGAAATCCGAAAAGCTCTGGCAACCCAGACGGCGGCAGAACCGCGTCACAGTTGGCGGGGAAACCTCGGCGCGGGCGGCAAGCTCGATGATCGATGCATTGACCGCAAACTCGAAGTCCGAAACCAAGATATCGGCGATCCGCCGCTCCGATTGCGAGAACTGTCCCCTGTCGTCTTGAATCTTTGCGAAAATATCCATGCTCACCGGTCTCCGTTCCGCCAAAACTTAAGGCTTGGCCCCGTTTCCGATGCACCCTAATCCGAGACGCCCGTCAACCGTACACACCCCTGAATCGACCATGTTTCGCCCCGTTGACGACACGCCGGACACCTTTGATTTGAAAATTATTTTCTCTGTTGATTGCGAGATGAGCATATGCCAACAATCTTCGCCAGAGAAATATCCAAATCTTGAAAATAATTTCAACAACGGACCTGAATCATGCGCGACCCATTCAAAAACCCTTTTCCCGAAACAGACGTCGCCCGCCACTCCATCTGGGACATGCTGGTAACGCGGGATATCGACGCCTTCCTCACTGCCGACTGGTCGAAAGTCGCGGATGATTTCGTAAAGGACGGCTTTCTCGGCATCAACGCCAACCGGGATGCAAACCCGGACAACTGGCGCCTGTCCTTCCCCTCGCTTGACGCCTATCGCGACGAATGGCTGCGACAGGCGCAGGATTTCCAGACCCAGCAATTCGCTGAAGACCCGCGCAATGCGATCTTCACCACCACCACGCTGGAAGAAATCGAAGTGGAAGGTGAGACCGCGCTGGTTCGCAAGAAGTTCGACGGCGGGCTTCGCAAGGCCGACGGCAGCTTCGACGTCATGAAATGGCAGACGCTCTATTATTGCCGACTGCATGAGGGCCGCTGGAAAATCAGCGGTTTCACCGGATACATGCCCAATCCCATGCCGTGATCCAGCGGACCTGCCAGACCGTTTTGGACGCCGGGCCGAAAGCCCGGCGTTGCTTTTTCGTCTGGAGGACGAAGGCCGCTCAAAAACGATAGCGTCGCAGAAAACCGGGCATGGCGAGACAGATTTCATGGCCCGGTTCCCGCCCTTTATTGTATCAGTTTGAGGACAGAAAGATCGACACGCCGTTCGAGCGATGTGCCGCTTTCATCAAACAGATGGCAATCCGACGCCTTGATACCGGTGACGATGGTTTCATCGACGACAACAGGCGCAGAACCGGAAAGAAGCGCGCAATAATTTTCACCCGTGGGCGCGACGCCATAAGCGATCGTATTCACACCCAGCCGCTCGATAACGCTGGGCGCGACCTTGATATTCAGGTCGGCCGTTTCGAGACCGGTGTGTTCCGGGCGAATGCCGAGCGTCAGTTGCGTGCCTTCAAGACCGGCGCGCGGCTCCACCGGCACGGTGATTGTCTGGCCCTCATACTCCACGGTCACACCATCGGCGCTGACGGATTTGCAGGTGACCTTCAGGAAATTCATTTTCGGATTGCCGATGAAACCGGCGACGAACAGGTTTGCGGGCTTGTGGTAAAGTTCCAGCGGCGCGCCGACCTGGGAGATTTCGCCCGCATTCAGCACCACGATGCGGTCGGCCATGGTCATGGCTTCCACCTGGTCATGCGTCACGTAGATCATCGTCGCCTTCAGCGTCCGATGCAGATTGGTGAGCTCGATACGCATGTCAGCGCGAAGTGCGGCGTCAAGGTTGGAAAGCGGCTCGTCGAACAGGAATATCTTCGGCTCGCGAACGATGGCGCGGCCGATCGCTACACGCTGGCGCTGGCCGCCGGACAACATGCCGGGACGCTGCTGCAGGCGCTGGTCGAGTTGCAGTATCTTCGCGACGGCCTCGACCTTTTCCTTGATCTTGCCCTCTTCCATCTTTTCGACACGGAGGGGAAAAGCGATGTTTTCAAAAACCGTCATATGCGGATAGAGCGCATAGGACTGGAACACCATGGCGATGCCGCGTCTAACCGGCGGCAAGTCATTGACCTTCACGCCGTTGATGACGATGTCGCCGGCGGAAATATCCTCAAGGCCGGCGATCATGCGCAGCAATGTGGATTTGCCGCATCCCGAGGGACCGACAAAAACGACGAACTCGCCATCCCTGATGTCGAGCTGAACGCCCTTGATGACTTCGAAATGTCCATAGTTCTTGCGGACGTTGTTGAGATAAAGCTGACCCAAAACTTGCCTCTCCCGTCACCAGCCGACATCAGGCTGCGTTCAGAGACGTTCCGCGACACGGAAAAATCGCGCCTTATCGGAACCGTTAAAACACACGAGAAGCTCCTGCCGTCATAGCGGCGGGTATTCTCGCAACGAATTAGGAGGTTGCGGGCGACGTGCGCCCACAACCGTATAAAAGTGGATTACTTGTACTGCTCGAGAGCGGCAGAGGCCTTCTTTGCGGCATCTTCCGGTGTCGCCTTGCCGGTAACGACAGACTGCACCATCTCAATCATCGTATCCTGGAAGCCCTTGTAGTCAGTGAAGAGCGGCTCGGGACCGCCATAGGCGATACCGTCGATCAGCGGCTTCCAGAAGGGGTCCTTGGCGATGAACTCATCAACCTTCGGCGACGGACGAAGCGGGGTCAGGCCAGCGCCGCCCTGCAGTTCGTATTCGCCCTGCGGGCCGGGAGAAGTGATGAACTTGGCGAATTCGGTCGCCTTTTCTTCGACACCGGTTCCCTTGAAGATCGCGAGGCTGTCGGTGATGAGCAGCGTGCCGGGACCCTTGGCTTCAGGGCCGAGCGGCAGGGTTGCGATACCCCAGTTGATCTTGGTTTCCTGCAGGCGGGTTGCAGCACCCGATCCCGCCTGGATCATGCCAACCTTGCCATCGAGGAAGATGGCGCGGATTTCGTTCTGCTCGTAGGCCGTCGGACCTTCGACGGAGTAAGGCGTGATGTCCTTGTAGGCCTTCAGAGCTGCAAGAACCTGCGGGCTGTCGACGGTGATCTTGTCGCCGTCGATGACCTTGCCGTTATTGGTGTAAACCCAATGCATGAACTGGTGCATGGTGTTGTCGAAGGTCTTGGCGGGCAGGCCATAACCGGCGACGCCGGTCTTTTCCTTGATCTGCTTGGCAAAGGCGATCTCTTCAGCCCAGGTCTTCGGCGGCACTTCCGGATCGAGACCGGCCTGCTTGAAGAGGTCCTTGTTCCAATAGAGCGCCTTGGTCGAGAAGGCGACGGGCACGCCCCACTGCGTATCCTCGAAGGTAACCGTGTCGACGATGTTAGGGTAATAGGTCTTCTTTTCGTCTTCGGTCATCGGCACCGGAACGATGAGGTCGTTCTGTGCGAACTGCTTCAGCGTGCGCGAACCGACATAGGCCATGGCGACCGGAGTGCCGGCGGCTGCGAGCGTGGTTGCCTTGTCCTGGCACTGCGCCCAGCCGACGACTTCAGGAACGACCTTCCAGCCGGCATTCTTGCCTTCCCATTCCTTGATGTATTTTTCATGGATGGGGTCCATCTTGTCGCCGCAATAGATCCAGCTGATCTCCTTGTCGGCGGCGTGTGCCGCCACCGTGCCAAGGGCAGTGGAACCGGCAAATGCGAAGGCGCAAAGCGCCAATCCGTAATGTTTCAGTGCCATAGATAGTCTCCCGTTTTCTGGTGGTCGTTCCTATTGTTGATTATTTCACCGCGCCTGCGGTAAGCCCGCTGACGAGATAGCGTTGCATGAAGAAGATGACGACCATGGCCGGCGCAATGCCGACGAAACTGGCCGCCATCAACTCATTCCAGACGACTTCCTGACGACCGAAATAGGCAAACAGGCCGATGGGCAGCGGCATATATTCGGTCTTGGAATTGAAGGTGAGCGCGAAGATGAACTGCTGCGCATAAGCACCGATGAAGGTGGTGATGGACACAACGGCGATGCCAGGCATCGCAAGCGGCAGGATCACCCGGCGGAAGGTATAGAAATAGCTCGCGCCGTCCACATAGGCCGCCTCTTCCAGTTCGCGCGGAATACGCAGCATGTAGGTTCGCAAAAGCCAGATGGCAGTGGGGATCAAAAAGGCGGCGCCGGGAATGATCATCGCCAGATAGGTGTTCAGCACGCCCATATTGCGCATCAGCCGGTAAAGCGGGATCAAAAGCACCGCACCGGAGAACATGTTGATCGCCAGAAACGCGCCGAGCAATTGTCCGCGACCGCGAAACTGGAACCGCGCGAAAGCATAGGACGCCGGCACCACCAGAAGCAGAACGATGATCGTCGATATCGTCGAGATAAAGAAGGAGTTGAAGACGTAGCGGGCAAAGCCGGGAACGCTGACCCACATGGTCCGATAAGCTTCGAAGGAGCCGTTTTCTGGCCAAAACTTATACGGTGACGAAAAAAGCAGGCTGAGCGGTTTCAGCGAAACCAGAAACCCTTCGACAAACGGCGCCAGCACGAAGGTCAGGAATACGGCGATGCCGCAATAAATCCCGACGATCTCATACCATCTGTAACGGTTGATCATCGCATTTTTGTCGGTCATCGGCTGGTCTCCTGCGAGATACGGCTGGTGATGCGGAAGTAGAAGTAGGTGAATATGGACAGGAAGATGCAGATCAGCACTGCACGCGCCGCGCCCTCACCGTATTTGTAGGAACCGATCGCCGTCTTGTAGGTGTCGATGATCATGGTCGTCGTCTGGCCCGTCGGTCCGCCCTGTGTCAGGATCCAGATGATGTCGAAGGAATTGAAGGTCGAAATCAGCGAGATCATCGACATGGTAATCATGGCCGGCAGCATCAGCGGCAACGTGATGCGGCGGAAGCGGTAGGTGCGGCTGGCGCCGTCGGTCCAGGCTGCCTCGTAAAGATCTTGCGGAATGGCCTGAATTGCCGCCAGCAGATAAAGCGTCACCATCGGCACGCCGATCCATACGTCGGTGATGATGGTCGCCCAGAAAGCCGTGCTGCCATAGGCGAGGAAGGCGACTGGACCGTCCACCAGGCCAAGGTTCTGGAGAACACCGGAAATCATGCCGAACTGGCCGTTATACATCCAGCCCCACATGAAGATGCCGATAGCCATCGGCACGATCCATGGCGGCATCGTCAGGATGCGAAACAGGGCCCGACCGGGAACGGCCGAATTCAGCAACACCGCACCGAAGGTGCCGATGATCATCTTTATCGAGACGGAAAAGAACGTCCAGATAAAGGTCCGCGTGATGACCCCGGCGAAAGTCTCGTTGAAGATCTTCTCGTAATTGATGAAACCCACCCAGTTCGTCGTCTTTTTCAACGACGCGTCCGTGAAGGACAGGATGAAGGTATCGACGAGCGGATAAGCAACAATAACAGTGATGTATAAAAGCGCCGGCAAAAGAAGAAGCCAGGCAAAGATGACCGCGCTGCGTTTCGCATCCATCGCAGCGCCCCCTTAAGCCGATTTCACGGCGGGCGACTTCAACTGCCCGTGGAGTGCCAGATCATATTCCTCCCACACCGGCTTGAGATCGACCACCTTGCGGCCATGGCGCGCCTCGTCCATGGCGAGCGCCAGAATACCGGCCTCGATCGCATCGAGCGCGGAAACCGGCAGGGGCGTCCCCTTGACGACATGGTTGATCACGTCCTCGGCCATCTGCTCATCCGCGCCATAATGCTGGGAGAGCACGGTTGCCGCCGAATAGGTCTTGGCAACGGTCTTTTCGTTGGTGCGGGCATTGTGCACGTTCAGGAAGCCGCGCACGAAATCGCCCTCGGCCATGCCCTTGGCGCCGATGACGCAGAAACGGCGGAAATCGTCGGGAACGTTCAGATTGGTATGGAAGGCGAGCGATGCGCCGTTTTCATATTCGACGATCGCGGTCTGGTAGTCGATGATATCACCGTCGCTGTCGAAAACCTTGTCGGAACCCATCCAGCCGCTCGGCTTGCGATGGTAGACTTCCATGTCGTTGATGCCGTCATTTTGCGGAGCATTTGCAGGCGTGAAGCTCTTGCGCCCGCCAAAGCTCGACACGAAACGCGGCCGGGCACCCATCACGCCATTATAGAGATCGAGGTCGTGGCAGCATTTTTCCAGCATAAAGGAGCCGGAATAGTTCTCGTAACGCCGCCAGTCGCGCATGAAGAACGCGCCATGATAGGGCGGGATATGTTCCGAAGCCTCGATGGAGACGACGTCACCCAGCTTGCCTTCGGCCTGCGCGGCGCGCAGATCGCGGTAAAGCGGCGAGTAACGCAGGACCAGACCGACCAGCAGCCGCTCATGTCCATGCTTGTTGAGCAACCGGGCGAGTTCGAGGCTTTCCTCGATACTGACGACGATGGGTTTTTCCGAGAAGATGGTGCAACCGGCTTCAAGCCCGATGCGGATATGCTCCAGATGCATATGGTTCGGTGAGCCGATCATCAAAAGGTCGAATGTCTCGCCGGCAATCAGCGCCTCGGGGCTGTCATAGGCCTTGCCAGCCGAAATGCCCTTTTCCTCAAGACCCGGCAGACCGGCCGGGGCAGGATCGACATAACCGACGATCTCGAAATCCTTGTCGATCTCGTGAAAAACGTAGCCCAGATAACCGAGACGGAATCCGAGTCCGATAATTCCCACCTTCATGAACTTTGTTCCCTGTTCATTCGTAATTCATTTTCGCAGAAGCAACCATTTCTGTGCTGGCCATCCTGATATCTGCGATAATTTTCCGCCACGATGAAATTAATTTTCATAACGGTCAAGTTAAATTCGATCTCGCAAATCCTAGTCAGGACCGGAGACCGATTTCCCCAGCGGAGACAGGCGCAAGATAGAGCGCCGTCAGCCACTGATACAAAAACAATACCAAAAAAATGCCAATCGTCTATAGCAATTCCAATTGCCGGAAATTTTTTTTGGTTAATGCGAAAATTTCAAGCAATAGGCCTTATTATTCGGCAAATGATCGAAAAAACCACCGATTAATCGTACAAATCCACTAATGGTTCTATTTTGGTATTGCCGATTGTGACGCATATGGTATAGCCGGAATTCGCCACATCGATTGTGACAGAGGTTATGGATGAACGGGGCAGTGCTTAATCTGGACGACCTGCAATCGGGAGGCGGCGGCCCGCTTTACCTGAAACTGCGTCAGACGATTGAAGACGCCATCAATGGCGGCCGCCTCAAACATGGCGATGCCCTGCCGCCAGAGCGCGACATTGCCGAAAGCGCCTGCGTCAGCCGCGTCACGGTGCGCAAGGCTGTGGACGATCTCGTTCGCGACGGACTTCTCGTCCGCAGGCATGGGTCGGGCACCTTTGTCGTCAAACCCATCACCCGTATGCAGCAGCCGTTGACCAAGCTTACCTCGTTTACAGAGGATATGCGCCGCCGGGGAATGGTGGCGAGCACGCGCTGGCTTGAAAGAGGCCTGTTTTACCCGACCGGTGACGAGATGATGGCTCTCGGCCTTTCCCAATCCGCCATGGTTGCCCGGTTGACGCGACTGCGCCTTGCCAACGACCAGCCGATCGCGCTCGAAGTCACGAGCCTGCCGGGCGATATTCTGCCGGACCCACAGCTGGTGGAAAACTCGCTTTATCAGGAGCTTGCGAAAAGCGATATTCGCCCCGTCCGCGCCATCCAGCGCATCTCCGCGCGCAACCTTACGGATGAGGAAACGATGCTGCTTGGAGTTCCCCCCGGGTCTGCTGCACTTTCCGTCCAGCGCATGGCCTATCTCGAAAGCGGCCGCCTCATGGAAATATCGCGCGCCCTTTATCGCAGCGACGCCTACGACCTCGTCGCCGAACTGACGATGACCTCCGACTGAAACACATCGACCAAGGACAGAAAACGATGACAACCCTGATGCGCCAGGAAATCAACGAGATTCCCGATGCCGTCGCCCGTCTGCTGGACAATACCAGTGCCGACTTCCGGCAGGCCGGAGACAAGCTGAAAGCCCGTGACCCGGCCGTTATCGTCACCATTGCCCGCGGATCGTCCGATCACGCCGCGCATTTCCTGAAATACGCGATCGAGTTACAGACGGGGCTTCCAGTCGCCTCGCTCGGCCCTTCGCTCGCCTCGATCTACCAGACGAAACTGCGGCTGGAACGGGCGGCAGCCTTCGCCGTATCGCAATCGGGCAAAAGCCCTGACATCGTCGCGTTGGCGGAAAGTGCCCGCAAGGGCGGAGCGCTTACCTTCTCCCTCGTGAACACCCTGCCCTCCCCCCTTGGAGACGCAGCCAATCACGCCATCGACATCCAGGCGGGACCGGAAAAGGCAGTTGCCGCAACCAAGTCTTTCGTCAACTCCATTGTCGCCGGTCTGGCCATACTTGCCGAATGGACGGAAGACAGCCTGCTCGCGAAGGCCGTCAGCACCCTGCCGCAGAATTTCGCCAAGGCGATCGCGCTTGACTGGAGCCATATTGGCGAGGCTGTAAAGGGTGAGGATTCACTTTATATGCTGGGCCGCGGCCCCGCCCTTGCGATTGCCGCGGAAGCCGCGCTGAAATGCAAGGAAACCTGCGAGCTGCACGCGGAAGCCTATTCGTCGGCAGAAGTCATGCACGGCCCGGTTTCGCTGGTCGCACCGAAATTTCCGGTAATCGCCTTTGCCGCGCGCGACCGCGCCGAGACCTCCGTTACGGATATTGCCGCAAGCCTTGCCCACAAAGGCGCCAATGTTTTCGTCACATCCGCCAAGGGTAGCCCGGCCAAGCCCTTGCCCTTCGTGGAAACCAACCATCCCCTGACCGATGCATTGCTGCTTATCGCACCGTTTTACGGCTTCATCGAGCAATTGTCGCGCGCAAGAGGCTTCAACCCGGATGCTCCAGTGGCATTGAAAAAGGTGACTGAGACCCAATGAGCGGCATAAAGGCATTTGTCGGCGCCCGCATTTTCGATGGCGCCGAATGGCATGATGACAAGGTGCTCCTGATCCGCGAAGGGCGCGTTGCCGCTGTCCTGGACAGCGTGCCTGCCGACGCCGAAGTGATCGATACAGATGGGCTGTTGATCGCGCCGGGCTTCATCGACCTTCAGGTCAATGGCGGTGGCGGCGTCATGTTCAACAACCAGCCGGATGTGGCTGGCATTGCCCGCATCTGCTCCGCCCACGCCCAGTTCGGCACGACGGCTTTGATGGTGACGCTCATCACCGACCGGTCGGACGTGACTTTCAGGGCGGCGCAGGCGGGGATTGCCGCGGGCAAGGAGCATGTGCCCGGTTTCCTCGGCCTGCATTTCGAGGGGCCGCATCTTTCCGTCGCGCGCAAGGGCACGCATGATCCGGCGTTGATCCGCAAGATGGAGACAGACGACCTCGCGGTCCTGACCGGCTGCAGGGCGGAACTCCCCTTCGTGCTGACAACCATTGCCCCGGAAAATGTTACTGTCGAGCAGGTTGCAGCACTCAGCGACGCCGGCATCGTCGTCAGCCTCGGCCATACCGACACCGGTCTCGATGTTGCGACGGCCTATGCTGATGCAGGCGCATCCATGGTAACGCATCTCTTCAATGCCATGAGCCCGCTTGGCCACCGCGAGCCGGGGCTGGTCGGGGCCGCACTTTCGAACGGCAAGTTGCATTGCGGGCTTATAGCCGACGGATTCCATGTCGATCCGGCCGCAATCGGCATTGCGTTGCGCGCCAAGAATGGCCCGGCCCGCATCTTCCTTGTCACCGACGCCATGTCCACCATCGGCACGGATGATGACGGTTTCGAACTGAACGGCCGGCGCGTCTATCGCAACGGTGGACGGCTAACATTGGCCGACGGCACGCTGGCGGGAGCGGATATAGACATGCTCTCCTGCATCCGCTTCATGCGTGAGAAGATGGAAATGCCGCTGGAAGAAGCTTTGCGAATGGCATCCGCCTATCCGGCGCAGGCAATCGGCGCCTCCGGCAAGGGAAAACTCCTGCCCGGTTTCGATGCTGATTTCGTGATGCTGACACCAGACCTCCAGATGCATTCAACATGGATTGGCGGAGAAAAAATCTACGATGCCACACGTTCCGGAGTCTGAACCATGATCGTTTGTTTCGATATCGGCGGAACGACCATCAAGGGCGCGATTGCCCATGCCCCGGACGATATTCGCCCCGTACCGCGTATACCAACGCCCAAAACCAGCTTCGAAGACTTCGCTGCCAGCCTGAAATCCGTCATCGACAACAGCGGCGGCACACCCGACTGCGTATCACTGTCGATCGCAGGCGTCATCGATCTTGATACGGGAAAGGCGACGGTCGCCAATATTCCCAGCATTCACCGCAGAACGCTAAAAGACGATCTGGAAAAAGCCCTGAACCTTCCCGTTATCGTTTCGAACGATGCGGATTGTTTCGTGATCGCCGAATCGGAAATCGGCTCCGGACAAGGACATCGCGTCGTCTTCGGCGTTATCCTTGGAACAGGTGTCGGCGGCGGGCTGGTGATTGACGGCAAGCTCATCAACAGCGACGGCGGCTTCGCTGGCGAGTGGGGACATGGGCCAGTGGCCGCGACATTGGCCGGCAATCCACCGGTATCGCTGCCGCGATTCGAATGCGGTTGCGGCCTCACCGGCTGTGTCGACGCGATCGGCAGCGCGCGCGGCATGGAAAAGCTGCATCTGCATCTTCACGGGCAGGATATGACCAGTGAGGATATTATTGCCGCCTGGCAGGCAGGCGATGCGCAAGCCGCAAGAACCATCGATGTACTCATTGATATTCTCGCCTCGCCGCTGGCGATGGTGATCAATGTCACCGGCGCAACCATCGTGCCCGTCGGCGGCGGGCTTTCGAATTCAAGGGAACTCGTGACAGCTCTGGACGAAGCCGTCAGGGGCCGCATTCTCAGGCGCTTCGACAGGCCGCTCGTCGTGCCTGCCATTTGCCGGATCGAGCCGGGGCTGATCGGTTCCGCCGTTATCGGGCTGAAATATGCGAAGGAAATCGTGAATGCGGCTTAAGCCGCGTCACACCGTCTCGATCTTTTCCCGACGAAAGCCCAACCCCACCAGCCTGCCGGTCAGATGGGCAAAAAGTGGAAACCGCATGATCGCCCGCACGATGGCGGGTGGGCCTTTCGGCTTTTCCGCCGTTTCCGTCTGCTCTTTCTTGCGACCGACACGCATCATCCGCTGCAAGAAGTGCGTGGCCTTGGTTGGAAAGGATCGCCGTTTCTCTATGGCGGCGAGGTCATCATCGGCAATAGTCCGGCCGGATGTGAATACCGGCACCAGAACATTGGCCGCAGCAACCGCATCCTGAATGGCCAGATTGATGCCGACACCGCCGACGGGCGACATGGCATGGGCCGCATCGCCGATGCAGATCAGGCCGGGCTTCCACCAGCGCTTCAACCGATCGATACGGACGGTGAGCAGATGCACGTCATCCCAGCTCGTAATTTCGTCGAGCCTCTCGCGCGGGAAAGGGCAGATTTCCGCAACCCGGTTCCTGAAGGCTTCAAGTCCCTCAATCTTCATGTCAGCGAAAAAGCCCTTGCGCACCACGTACCCGCATTGCCAGTAGTCACCGCGGTTGATCATCACAAAACCCTGCCGCGAACCCGCATGGCCCATTGTGTCGGCCGGATCACCCGGCTGTCTCGAAAGGCGCATCCAAAGCACCTCGGTCGGGATGCCGAAGCGCTGTACTTCAAGCCCCGCCGCCTCGCGGACGATGGAGTTGCGGCCATCCGCGCCCACCACCAGATCAGCGGCGATCTCGATTGCGCCTTCCGGCGTATTGACCATGAGGCCACCAACACGCCCGTCGCGCTCGATCAGGCCGGTTACCGGCGCATTCATCAGCAGCCGAAAATTCTCATATTGTCCGGCCTTGCCGACGATAAAATTGAGAAAATCCCATTGCGGCATGAAGGCAATGAAACGATGATGGACCGGCAGCCGCGAAAAATCTGCGATCGTGATACGCTCGCCGCCGATGACTGCGTTCAGCCGTGGCGCACGCGTATGCGGGAGGCTCAGGAACTCCTCGGCGAAACCCAGCTGCTCCATCAGTTCAAGCGTGGAGGGGTGAATGGTGTCGCCGCGAAAATCGCGCAGAAAATCCCCATGTTTCTCGACAACCGTTACGTCTATACCGCTGCGGGCAAGCAAAAGGCCGAGCATCAGGCCGGCCGGCCCGCCACCGGCCACGACAACGGACGTGCGGATGTGCTGAACGGCCCTGCCGTCATTCTTCGGCACGACTTTCGCTTCTTCCATCACCGCCCCCCTGTCCGTTAAACGTCTCTACCGTGCATCCGCCGCCGGCAGGTTTGAATTTTTCGGCTGTGGCCAACCATGTGCATCGAAACGGAAAAGCATTTCGGACCGGGCAAAGATAAAGGCGAAGGCCATGGCGGTCCACATGCCAAGCAACAGCCCGGCGGCCACATCGCTTGGATAATGCGCGCCGACGATGACGCGTGAAACACCAATGACAAGCGCAAGCAGCAGGAACGCCCAGCGGAAGCGCGGCATCAGCATGGCGAAAACACCGAAAAACGCTCCGGCAGCCGTCGAATGGCCTGACGGGAAGCTCTCATAAAGGTTGTCACCGGTAAAAGGCGTGAGGCTATAGGCACCCATTTCCAGAAAAAGCTCCGGCCGCGCCCGCCCGATCAGGAATTTCAGCGTGTGGACCAATATGCTCGCCGTTCCGATCGTCAGGAAGAAGTAAGCGAGAAGCCGCCATGCCGTCCTCAGCCGGCCGGCATAGGTCCGCGCCTGCAGGACACGCGCGCCGACATAGGCGAGGATGGCAAGAGCGCCGGTGGAATAAAGCATCCAGCTGAACGTACCAAAATCGGTAATGGAGCGATTGAAGGAAACAATCCTTCCCGGCAGGGCTTGAGCATGTTCCGAAAGGCGTGGGTCGAAAGGAATAAAGACCAGAACCAGCACAAGGCTTGCCGCAAAAATCCAACCGCTGGAAACCAGAAAACGTCGCATCAATATTCTCTCATCGTTTTTCTTGCATATGGCTTTGCCATCCGCAAAAACAATAGCCCGGCTGTGTCCTTGTTATGACCGGTTTTCACGAGTAGAGGCTAGTGCATGTCGCCAGAAACTATGCATCGGTTTCGGGCAACCGGAAACGACCGACGGACGGAAGATGACAGATACCAGTGAAATGCCACGCAGGCTGACGATATTGGGTTCGACGGGTTCGATCGGTACGAACACACTGGATGTCGTCCGTCAGCTGGGTGGTCGCAGACAATTCGAGGTTTTGGCGCTCACCGGCGCCGGAAACATCGATCTTCTGGCGCAACAGGCGCGTGAATTCGGCGCGCAGCTTGCGGTAACCGCCGAGGATGGCAAATACGAAGCGCTGAAAGCGGCCCTTGCTGGCACCGGTATTGAAGTTGCGGCGGGCAAATCCGGCCTCGAAGAAGCGGCCTCTATGGAGGCCGGCTGGGTAATGGCAGCGATTGCCGGAACACCTGGTCTTGCCCCGACATTGACAGCCGCACGGCGCGGCGCAGACATAGCGCTTGCCAACAAGGAATGCCTCGTTTCAGCAGGCGACGTTTTCCTGCGCACGGTCAAACAGGGCGGCGGCAGGTTGATCCCGGTCGATAGCGAACATAGCGCGATATTCCAGTGCCTGACGGGCGATCACAAACAGGCCGTGGAGCGCATCGTACTCACCGCATCCGGCGGACCCTTTCGCACCTGGTCGCGTGAGCAGATGGCCAATGTCACGGCAGATATCGCCCGTGCCCATCCCAACTGGTCTATGGGGTTGAAGGTATCGATCGGCAGCGCCTCGATGTTCAATAAGGGGCTGGAAATGATCGAGGCGAAATATCTCTTCGATCTCAGGCCCGAGCAGGTGGAGGTGATCGTTCATCCGCAGTCGATCATACATTCGATGGTGGGTTATACTGATGGCTCCTACATCGCCCAGCTCGGCTCGCCCGATATGCGCACCGCCATCTCCTATGCCCTCACCTACCCTGAGCGCGGCAATCTCAATGTCGAGCGCCTGGATTTCGCCAAGCTGGCGCGGCTCGATTTCGAAGCGCCTGATGAGGCCAGGTTTCCGGCGCTCCGACTGGCGCGCACGGCGCTGGAGCGCGGAGGCTTGCAGGGCGCGGCCCTAAATGCCGCCGAAGAAACCGCCTTTCACGCCTTCGTCAAAGGCGGCATCGGGTTTCTCGATATGGCCGAAATCGTCGAAACGGTCATGGACCGCATGCATGACGGCCGATCAGCCAACAGCATCGAAGACGTATTTTCGGCGGACGGGGAAGCCCGTAATCACGCGCGGGAACTGATCGCCAGCAAAGAAAAGGCCGCGTAAACGCGGCCCGATTTTCTCTTGTTTGAACTGAGGCCTTAAGCCACCGCACGCGCCAGCGCACAATGCGACCAGAGCTGGTGCAACGCGCCGACCAACTGTTCGATGTCGGCATCGGTGTGCAGCGGTGTCGGCGTGATGCGCAGACGCTCGGTCTTGCGCGGCACGGTCGGATAATTGATCGGCTGCACATAGACGCCGTGATTGTCGAGCAGGATATCCGAAATCCATTTGCACTTGGCGGCATCGCCCACCATGACCGGTACAATATGGCTGGGATTGTCCATATGTGGAATGCCGCGTGCATCCAGAAGCCCCCGCAGCTTGCGCACCCGGTCCTGATGGCGGGCGCGCTCAAAGGGGCTTGCCTTCAGATGCTGGATCGAGGCGATTGCGCCGGCAGCGAGCGACGGCGGCAGGGCCGTCGTGAAGATGAAACCGGAGGCGAAAGAACGGATAAAATCACAGACCGCCGTGGACCCGGCAATATAACCGCCCATCACGCCGAAAGCCTTGCCGAGCGTTCCCTCGATGATCGTCAGGCGATCCATCAGGCCTTCGCGCTCGGCAATGCCGCCGCCGCGCGGTCCGTACATGCCAACGGCATGGACTTCGTCGAGATAGGTCATGGCGCCATAACGATCGGCAAGATCGCAGATTTCCTTGATCGGGGCGATATCGCCATCCATTGAATAGACGGATTCAAAGGCGATGAGCTTCGGCGCGCTTGGATCGGCTGCCTTGAGCTTCGCCTCGAGATCTTCGAGATCATTGTGTTTCCAGATCACCCGCTCGCAACGGCCGTAACGGATGCCTTCGATCATCGAGGCATGGTTGAGCGCATCGGAGAAAATGATGAGGCCCGGAATTTTCTGGCCAAGTGTGCCGAGTGTCGCCCAGTTGGAAACGTAACCCGACGTGAAGATCAGCGCCGATTCCTTGCCGTGCAGATCGGCAAGTTCCTGTTCCAGCAGGACGTGATGATGGTTGGTCCCAGAAATGTTCCGGGTGCCTCCCGCACCCGCGCCACAGTGATCGATGGCGGCTTTCATGGCTTCGATGACTTTGGGGTTCTGGCCCATGCCCAGATAATCGTTGGAACACCAGACGGTTACGTCTTTGCGCTCGCCATTGGCGTTGTACCGTGTCGCGCGGGGAAAATTGCCCTGCTGGCGTTCGATATCCGCAAAAACGCGATAGCGTCCCTCAGAATGCAGGCTCTGCAGTTCCGTCGTAAAAAATGCCTCGAAGTCCATGCCATGCTCCAGAATTGACCAGATCGTTTTCTGCCTCGACACCGGGACCGTCAACCCTTGCGAGCTGCTTTAACCACGTCTGCGTCAATTCGCCGTTGTTTTGAACCATTCCAATAAACCGTTTATAGACGCCGATGAAAAGTACAAAATTGATTCACATCAAAAAACCCGGAAATTTGGAACCTTTTTCAAACGGCGCCGTTGTTTGGGACGCAATCGATTTACGCGCGGAAGAACGCCTGAAAGAGGAGGCTTCCCTAAACGGTATCGAATTGTTAGTTATCTGTGGCGGTCGGAGGTAGCAGTCGCCGCAGATAAATATGGGACGCCTACCGAGCCGAAGAGCTCATTGTAACGTTGGAGAGAGTTTCATGAAAAAGGCAATCATATTTGCGCTGGTCGGCCTGTCGCTTGCAAGCTGCACGCAGACTGAAAAGGGTGCTTCGATCGGTGCCGTTTCCGGTGCGGTCCTGGGCGGCGCTATCACGGGCAACGTTCGTGGCGCGGCAGTGGGCGCGGCGATCGGTGGCGTTGGCGGCGCGTTGATCGGCAATGCATCCGAACCGGGCTATTGCTATTATCGCGACCAGTACGGTCAGCGTTACACGGCGCGTTGCCGTTAATAGCTGCACGAGATACCGTTGCACAGAAGCCCCGGTCATCCGGGGCTTTTTGCGTTAAGGCGGGCAAAACACAGTCCGAAGGGTCCTCAACGCCGTTTATTTATGATTAAACTGCACTGTTAACGGACAGGAAACGGGTCAGAGCCATAATAAATGCTCAACCATAAAGCAGCTTATGCGAAGAACACGGACTAACCCGAAGACAGGTATTGCGTATCGGAAAGCTGGCACCGCTCTTGCGGTTGCCGTTACGTTCGCCCTGTACCCGGCGTTTACTCGCGATGCCTTTGCTTTCAAGCTGTTCGGCGTGCGTCTCTGGGGTTCGGAAGAACCGGAGATCGAAGTTATAAATCCGGTCAAATATGCCGTGACGCTGAATGCTGCCGATGCAGACAAATCTCTCAAAGGCAGCCTGGAAAACAGCTCGCTTCTTCTGGCCGACAAGGACAAACCGGCCTCCGGCGATCTCGGCCTTCTGATCAAGGCGCGTGATGACAGGGACAGGCTGATCGCAGCGCTTTACGAAAACGCCCGATATGGCGGCATCGTCAAGGTCACGGTCGCCGGCAAGGATGTGGACGATCTGCCACCCAATCCGGTCTTCGATCACTCCGCTCCGGTGCCCGTGGTCATAACCGTCACCCCCGGCCCGGTCTTCACGCTCGGCACTATCAGGCTCGAGGGCGATGTGACGGGCCGCAACCTTGAAGAATACGGTCTCGTCACCGGCGGCGATGCCGGATCTCTGGCAATCATCCGCGCCGGCAACAAGCTGATCGATGATCTGAAAGCCGAAGGCCGCCCGCTTGCGAAGCTCACGAAACGCGAGGCCGTTGCAAACCACGCGACGAACACGGTCGATATTACCATGGCTGCCGAAGGTGGCCCCGTGGCACCGCTCGGCGCGGTCACCGTCACCGGCGAAAAAACCGTCGACGGCGACTTCATCCGCCGTTATTCGCGCCTCAATGGCGGCGAACCCTACTCCCCGGAAAAACTGCGCAAGGCCGCAGACCGGCTACGCCAGCTCGGGGTCTTTTCCAGCCTGACAATCAAGGAAGCAGGAACGCTGTCACGCGATGGCTCCATTCCGCTCACCATCGAGGTGTCAGAGGGCAAGCACCGTTATTTCGGCGTCGGCGCACAATATTCCACCACGGAAGGCATTGGCCTCCAGGGGTATTGGGGCCACAGGAACCTGTTCGGGCAGGCGGAATCGCTGCGGATCGAGGGTTCGGTTTCACGCATCGCCGAAGCATCGAGCGTCGAAGGTATGGACTATTCGGCGGGCATCTCCTTCACAAAGCCCGGCATGTTCAACCCGCGCACCACATTCAAGACCAGCCTGATCGCCAAGACCGAACATCCCGATACCTATGAGGCCAAGACCATAACGGGAGCCGCCGGTTTCAGTTATGAGCTGAACGACACCGATACCGCAGCCGCCGGTCTCGAGGTGCAGTGGGCAGATACCGAAGACGCATTCGGCAAGAACAAATATCTGACCACCTCCATACCGCTGGAATTCGTTCGCGATACGCGCGACGACAAGCTCAACCCCACTGAAGGCTTTCGTGCATCGGTGGCCGCCAAGCCCAGCTACGAAGCGCTGAACGGCACTTTCTTTTCCTCCTTTGAAGGCTCTATTTCGGGTTATAAGGGACTCGGCGCCGAAGATCGCTTGATCATGGCCGGAAAGCTTTCCGGCGGCGTGCTCGTCGGCGGCAGCAATCTGCAGGACATACCGACCACAAGGCGCTTTTATGCCGGCGGCGGCGGATCCGTCCGCGGCTATAGCTACCAGGAAATATCGCCCTATAATGCAGCCGGTGATGCAACTGGCGGCCGCTCTTACGTGGTTGGCTCCATCGAAGCCCGTATCAAGGTCACCGATACGATCGGAATCGTGCCCTTTATCGATGCGGGTGTGGTATCCGACAGCGTAACCCCTGATTTCTCCGATATCCGGGCTGGCGCCGGTATTGGTTTGCGTTACGCAACACCCTTTGGGCCTTTGCGTCTTGATGTCGCCATGCCGCTTGAAAAATATGATGGTGGCAACAATTTCGGCATTTATGCTGGCATCGGCCAGTCTTTTTAAACGCCGCCATCGAACACCCTAGCAACAGAGTGTAGATTACGCTTGATGACAACGTTGATTCGATTGCTGAAATGGCTGGGCTACGCTGCTCTTTGCGGCGTGGTGCTGGTGTTGCTTGCGGTTCTGTTCGTCGGTCTTACCCCGATGGGTGCAAGAATTGCCGCAAAGCAGATTTCATCGCTCGTTTCCACGCCCGACCAGACAATCGAAATCTCTCCACCCAGCGGTCTTTTGACCGGTCGCCTGCGGCTCGACAATGTCACTCTTGCGGATCGGCAGGGACCTTACGCCCGTGTGAACCAGATCGCCGTTGACTGGTCGCCGCTCTCGCTTCTTGCCGGAACCTTCCACGCCGACCGGGTGTCGGCCGGATCGATTGATGTCGATCGCAAACCGCTTCCCGCTGAGCAAACATCGACCAAAAGCTCCGGCAGTTCGTCCCTGCCGATTGAAATCGGCATCGACAGTTTCAATTTTCCCGATATTAGCCTCGGACAATCTCTTCTTGGCCGCGACTTCGAGCTGACCGCCGAGGGCAATCTCAAGGCCGCGCAGGACGATATCAGGCTATCGCTCACCGCCCACCGGCAGAGCACGCCGGACGCTGCCATCAATGCGGACATCGCGTTTCTGCCGAATGAAAATGTCTTGAAGTTGAAAGCGGAAATGAAGGAGCCCGAGGGCGGGCTTCTGGCCACGCTGCTCTCGCTTCCGGGCACACCCGCCGTGGCGATCGATGTGAACGGTGAAGGTCCGCTTTCTGACTGGACCGGCACTCTGCGCGGCAACGTCGCCGGCAACCCCGTGCTCAACGTCACCGGCCACCATCTACTAGGAGACGACGGCACGCGGCGTATCGAGGTCGCAGGCGGCGGCCAGCCCGATCTGCTTCTGCCCCCGGCTTTCCGGCAGCTTTTTGCCGGCGAGACGAAACTTGATGCAAACGCCACGCTCTCACCACAGGGCCGCATCGAAATCGGCAGCAGCACGCTGGAAACCGGCACATTGCTGCTGACGGCCTCGGGCACCGTGGATCCGAACGGCCAGAACGATCTTAGTGCCAACCTCATCGGCACCGCCGGGCCAGTGGATTTCCGCTGGCCGCTGAACAATGGCGAGATCCAGGCCCTCATCAATGGCATTGATCTTTCCCTGAAAGGCAACGCTGATGCCGCTCATCTCAACACCACGGCATCGTTGCGCAGCCTTTCCCTCCCACAGGGTAGGCTTGATGATGTCAAGCTGACGGCCAGGAGCGGCAATCTCAACATTGCCGATCGCAGCGGCACCATCGACACCATTCTCTCCGTGGCACAATCGTCCTTCGTCAGCCCGGATATCGACCGGCTGGTGCGTGCGCCGGTCACCATCAAGGCGCCGGTCAGCCTCACCTCGTCGACCATCGGCTTTGACGGCGCGACGCTGGAGAGCGCCAGTGTTGGCGGAACGCTGAACGGCAGTTTCGACCTCGCCAACAATCGCCTGACATCCAGCGTGCAGCTCTTTGCGTTGCCCGCCACCCTGCCGCCAGCGCTGGCGGAAAAATTCGATACCACCATCGCTTTGCAGGGCGATATCGACCTGGTCATTGGCGGGCGCACAAGCGTTCAGAACCTCGTGGTCAAATCCGGAACAATTGAAGCTACAGGTGATGTCAGTCTCGAAGACGACGTGTTGAGCGCCAATCTGACGGGCAAGTTTCCCGCTCTCGAAAAACTGACGCCACAGGCAAAGGGCGTTGCCGATTTTGCAATTGAAGCCAGCGGCGCGCTTGCCGCGCCCGACTTCAATGTCACCTTAAGCTCCGAAAGTGCCACTCTTGCCGGACGGAAGCTTGAAGCCCTGAAGGTCAATGCCGCAGGCAAGGCCGATCCGGCCGCACCGCAGGCAAAACTGACCGCCAGCGGCAGCCTCGACCGGCAGAAGATCGACGCCAACGCCAATGTGGTGCAGACAGAAAACGGCACGGCAATACCCGAGCTTCATGTGGCAGTGGGTCGCAACATCTTGAACGGGAAGCTGCAATTCTCGCAACAATTCCTGCCATCTGGCAATCTGTCGTTCAATTTCCCGGACTTGGCCCTGCTGGCGGCACTTGCCGCGCAACAAGCAGATGGCGATATTGCCGGCGACATCGTACTCAGTAACGATAACGGCCGGATTGCCGCGACGATAAAGGCGAATGGCGGCAGTATCCGCCAAGGCACAACGGTTATTTCGAAGCTCGCTGCCGATATCTCCATTGATGACCTTCAGGCGCTCGCCATCAACGGCAAGGTCAGCGCCGACAGCGTTAATGCTGGCACCGCGGCGATTTCGGCGCTGAATGCGACCATTGGCCATTCCGGCACGACCACCAACTTCGATGTCAACGGACGCTACGACAATGCGCCGCTCGTGGTAAAGGGCAGTGCCAATACCGCGGGATCGCCTATGACGGTGCGGCTCGATGCCTTCTCGGCCGCCCCCAAGGGCATTGCCGTACGGCTTGAAAAGCCGAGTACAATTGCGATCGAGAACGGCACGGCCCGCATCTCCGGTCTGACTATCATCACCGGCGACGGGCGCGTCGAGGTAAACGGCACGGCGGGTTCGACACTCGACATCAACGCCAATATCCGCTCGCTTCCCGCGAACCTCGCAAATGCCTTCGCCACCGGGCTGGATGCGGCGGGGAGTATATCCGGGACAGTCAGCGCCAAGGGCACGGCTTCAGACCCAGCGGTCGATTATAATCTGAACTGGACGAATGCCGAGGTTGCCCAGACGCGTGCGGCAGGGCTTGCAGCGCTCGGCATCAAGGCAAACGGCCGTTTCGCCGGCGGCACCCTGCAGATCGATACGAATGTAACCGGTCAGGGCGGCATGTCGCTTTCCGGCGGCGGTTCCCTCGGCATTGCCGGTAACCGCCCGCTTTCCATGGCCTTTTCCGGGAGGTTGCCCTTCTCCGCCGTTGCCGCACAAACCGCAGCACAGGGCCTCGATGTGGACGGCACCGCCGCCATCGATGTGAAGATTTCCGGCAGCGCTTCCGCGCCTGTCGTTACCGGCAGCATCACAACCGATGGTACACGACTGACCGATGTGCGCCGTAACCTCACAGTCAACGGGCTGGCAGCAATGGTCACCTTCGATCGTGATCGCGCCGTCATCTCCCGGCTGACGGGAAAGCTTGCCGGCGGTGGAACGATCTCGGGAACGGGTAGCGTCGGTATAACGGGCGGTTCGGGCTTTCCAGCCGACATCACGATCACGTTGGACCGCGCCGGTTACAATGATGGCACGCTGGTGACGACCATCGTGAGCGGCACGCTGACGCTGAAGGGTCCGCTTCTGAATTCGCCCGTGCTTGGCGGCAAGCTGACGCTGGACAGAAGCGCCATCACCATCCCGGAGAAACTTCCGGCCTCGCTGACGGAAATCGACGTCAAGCACAAGAACGCCCCGCCGCAGGTGCGGGCGCAGGTAAAGGCACTCGGCAACGATCAGGGTGGCAGTGGCAGTTCATCCACTATCAATCTTGATCTGCAGGTAAACGCACCAAGCGGCATCTTCGTGCGCGGACGCGGCATCGACGCAGAACTGACCGGCAATCTGACCATTCGCGGTACGGCAGCTGTTCCCGTCATCTCCGGCGGTTTTGAAATGCGCCGTGGACGGCTCGAAATTCTCACCCGCCGTCTCGATTTCAATACGGGCAAGATAACCTTCGGCGGCGGCCTCGTGCCGGTTCTGGATATGGAGGCGCAGTCCACCGCTGGTTCCGCCACCATCACCGTTGCGGTTTCCGGCAATGCCAACGACCCGACATTCGCCTTCTCCTCAACCCCGGCTTTGCCGCAGGATGAGGTTATGGCACAGCTGATCTTCGGCCAATCCATGTCCAAGCTCTCGGCCTTGCAGATCGCGCGGCTGGCGGATGCGGCAGCCCAGCTTGCCGGTGGGCGCTCCACCTCGTTGTTCGACAAGCTCCGAAGCAATCTCGGTGTCGACGATCTCGACATCTCGACGGATTCGGAAGGCCAGGCCCGCGTTTCCGCCGGCAAATATCTCAACGAGCGAACCTATCTCGAACTGCAGCAAAGCGGCGATTCCGGCGCAAAGGCCATCATCAACCTCGATGTCGGGCGCGGCGTGAAGCTGCGCGGTGAAGCGGGCGGTAATGGCGAAGGTGCAGCCGGTATATTTTACGAGAAAGAATATTGAAGTCTTCGCATTTAGGTTTGCGAAACCATCTCATGCTACGAATCTTCCATTGAAGGCGGAAAATATTGTTTCCGGCTGTTCAGGCACCAGGCAGAACGCCAAATTCGCATATGCAAGTGTCGGTGCACTTGCGCTGGCCTCCACAGCGAGCATTGGGAAGAATTCTGATGGCAATGATAAACTCTACCAACTTTGGCGGCGAGACGCTCGAAATCATCGCATTCCGCCTGCATGATCAGGAATTCTGCGTGAAGACGACGACTATCCGCGAAATTCGCGGCTGGGCGCCTTCAACGCCCATTCCCCACGCGCCGAAAGACGTCATCGGCGTCATGAACCTGCGCGGTTCGGTTATTCCGATCATCGATCTCGCACACAAACTCGGAATGAAAAGCACCGTCGCAAATGAAAGAAGCGCCATCGTGGTGGCCGAAGTGCACAACATGGTCATCGGCATGCTCGTCGACCGCGTTTCGGACATTCTGACGATCCCGGCAAATCAGGTCCAGCCGGTTCCGGAAATCTCGGCCTCTTTCGACAAGTCCTACTCCGAAGGCATCATTGCCAACGAACATGGCATGATCTGCTTCCTGAACCTTGCAAAGATGTTCAAGGGAACCGAAGCGGAAGATCTCGCCGCCTGATCGTTGCAATTCCTTTGCATGACGGCCGGTTCGCGTTCTTAGGCAACCTAAGAACAAAGGCTCAAATACGAGACTATTGACCATTGAACCAAACCGCCGGAGCACCTGCCCGGCGGTTTTTGTTTTCATGACCGTCTCTTTTATTAAATAAGAACATTTTAATATTATAGATATCTAATATTAAAAGCCGACGAACAGTATCGCGCCTACATCACATCACGCGGGGTCCGATACCTGACCGAGGCAGACAAGTCGCAAGTGCCTGCATTGCTGCCTTTGGCGGCAGAACCTGTTCGTTGTTCAACATGATACGGCGCCGACCACACCTCCTGTGCGGCAGCGCGCGCCGAGGCCGCTATTTGGGGGACGTTAATGCTGGGGTTAGGGAAAAGCGCAGACAATCGAAATATGCTCGATGCGATATCCAGATCGCAGGCAGTCATAGAATTCGATCTTAAAGGCAATATTCTTACGGCAAACAGCAATTTCTGTGTGACGCTGGGCTATGATCTCGCAGAGATCGTCGGCAAGCATCATCGTATCTTCTGCGACCGGGAATTTGTCGCATCGCACGCATACCAGGAATTCTGGGAATCTCTTGCGCGCGGCGAATTTCAGGGCAAGGAATATCGCCGCATACGCAAGGATGGATCGACCATATGGATCGAGGCCTCCTACAACCCCGTCTTCAGGTCAGGCAAACCCTATAAGGTTGTCAAGATAGCGACCGACATCACAGCCAAGAAGATCAAGGCTGTAGAAGATGCTGGCAAACTCGAAGCGCTTTCACGCTCCCAGGCCACCATCGAATTTTTGCCGGATGGTACGATCATTACCGCCAATCCGAATTTCTGCGCCACTGTCAACTACGACCTCAAGGAAATCGAAGGCCGGCACCACCGTATGTTCTGCGATCCGGCCTATGCAGCATCGCCAGCCTATGCCAATTTCTGGCCGCGGCTGGCATCCGGAGAATTCATCTCAGACGAATTTGTTCGTTATGGAAAGAACGGCAAGGAGATATGGATCCAGGCCGCTTACAACCCGGTATTGGATGAGACGGGCAAGGTCGTGAAGGTTGTGAAATTCGCAACCGACGTGACGCCGCGTATGAGCGCCATCACCCTTCTCGCCGATGCCTTGCAGGCATTGGCCGAGGGTGACCTGGTGCAGCGCCTCGATAGCAGCTTCGTGCCCAGCATGGAGAAATTGCGCCAGGACTTCAACGACGTGGTCGGCAAACTTCAGTCCACCATGCAGACGATCGCTCACAATGCCTCGACAATCGCATCCGGCTCGGGTGAAATCCGCATAGCCGCCGATCAGCTCTCGCAGCGAACCGAACAGCAGGCGGCCTCGCTGGAAGAAACAGCAGCGGCGCTGGAGCAAATCACCACCACCGTGACCGATGCGAGCCAGCGCGCCGGCGAGGCCGGGAAACTGGTGTTGCGCACGAGAGAACATGCCGAACATTCCGGTGAAGTCGTTCAGCAGGCAATTTCCGCTATGGACGCGATTTCGCGCTCCTCCGGTGAAATCACCAACATCATCGGCGTCATTGACGACATCGCATTCCAGACCAATCTTCTGGCGCTGAATGCCGGCGTGGAAGCTGCCCGTGCCGGTGAAGCGGGCAAGGGTTTCGCTGTGGTCGCCCAAGAGGTGCGGGAACTCGCGCAACGATCCGCCGTTGCTGCCAAGGAAATCAAGTCCCTCATCAACACCTCCCGCGAACAGGTCGCCAATGGCGTCGATCTGGTTGGCAGAACCGGCGGTGCGCTGCGGGATATTCAATCGCAAATGGGCGAAATCGATGCCAACGTCTCGGCCATCGTCGAGGCCTCGCGCGAACAGGCCAACGGTCTGAGAGAAATCAACCAGGCCGTCAACGTTATGGATCAGGCGACCCAGAAAAACGCGGCTATGGTGGAAGAAACCACTGCCGCCAGCCACGGCCTCGCCAATGAAGCGGACAACCTGCACGAATTGCTGCGGCAGTTCAGAATATCGCGCGAAGGACAGGTATCATCCGCCCAGCCGATCAATAAAAGACCCGCTGCAATAACGAGGCTGATAGCACCACAGCCGCGATACGCAGCGGCAAGGTCTCACGGAAATGCTGCGCCCGAATGGGCGGAGTTTTAGTATGCTTCGAAGCCCGGATGCCAATGCCGGCCGGCAACTGGCATTATAAAATGACGCGGTCCGCACGGGTGAAGATTTCGAAGTCTTCACCCCGCACCAGCGCAACAAGCGTGATGCCCGCACTCTCGGCGGTTTCGATGGCAAGCGCGGTAGGAGCCGAAATTGCTGCCATAACCGGACTACCAAGGATCGCTGTCTTCTGAACCATCTCCACCGACAGGCGACTGGTGACGGCAACAATGCCTGTCTTGGCGGAAATACCGGCATTCACGACAGCACCGGCCAACTTGTCGAGCGCATTGTGGCGACCGACATCTTCGCGCACCGCAAGCAAACCACCTTGAGGACTGTAAAAACCCGCACCGTGAACGGCCCTGGTTTCGCGGTTGAGGCTTTGTGCGTCGCTCAGTGCTTTCACCGCGGCAACGATGTCATCACCGTGGATCGACATTCTCACGCCGCTGAGATCGGGGACCACGCGAACCGCCTGTTCTATGGATTCGATCCCGCACAGACCGCAACCAACCGGACCTGCCATATGCCGCCGTCTCGCCCGTAGGGCATCGGCCTCGGCATCCATCAGATCCACCTGGACATCATAGCCCTGCCCGGCTTCAATGACCTCTATCGCCCGGATTTCTGTGCGTGCCGATATGATGCCCTCTGTCAGGCTGAAGCCGACGGCGAAATCGACAAGATCAGCGGGACTAGCCATCATCACGGCATGGGTGCTGCCGCCGTAAGAAAAGGCAACCGGCACCTCCTCCGGCACGGCGCGCTCACCCGTGCTAAGGACGCCCTGTCGCAGCGCGGATCTTGCGACCCTTCGATAACTGGCTTCTATCGACACGGCGATCATCCCTCCATGACAAGAAACACGCCTTCTCGCCTACTCCCGACCGGCAGCAGCACGTTACTTTTCACCATCATGTCTAGCCTATCGCCCTGAAAATCGGAATCGATTTCCGCAAACGTAATGAGCGGACCGAGGCGCTTTTACTGGAACGAGAACTCAGATTTTTCTGCCTGCTTAAGAAAACAGGCAGTGGCCGAAAACAAAAAAGCGACCGAAACGGCCGCTTTTTTGTTTTGGATATTGTGTGGACAGTCATTCTTTCGAACCCGCCCGGTGCTTTCAAGCGGCGACGAGAACCTCATGCAGGTTCGTCAGTTCGTAGAGATGCTTTTCAAGCTTGGTCAGATGCTCGTGGTGATGATTGCCTTCCTGAATTTCGGCCTTGGCCAAATCGATGCGCTTCTGCAGCGTGTCAGGGGACATATCGTCAGCCGAAACAGCGGATTCGGCGAGAAGCGTGCAACCTGTCGGAAGAATATCGGCAAAACCACCGAAAACGACGTATTTATGGGTTTCGCCAGAGGCGAATTTCACCGTCACCAGGCCCGGCTTGATCGTCGTCATGGTGGGCGCGTGATTGGCCAGAACCGTCATCTCACCCAGCGTAGCCGGAATGACGACTTCCGTAACCGTTTCGGAAACGAGCAGACGTTCCGGGGAAACGAGATCGAATTTGAAACTGTCAGCCATGGCTATTCACTTCTTTTCAATTACGCGGGCGTCACGGACTTGTTTATTAAAACGCCGGCAAAGCCGTTCCGGTTTCACCGTCATCGTGTGCAAGGCGCGTGGTCGAACCACGCGCCCGCCAATTCATAATCAGGCAGCTTCAGCAGTCAGCTTCTTTGCCTTTTCGATGGCTTCTTCCATCGAACCGACCATGTAGAAAGCTGCTTCCGGCAGGCTGTCGTATTCGCCGTTGACCAGGCCCTTGAAGCCCTTGATCGTGTCTTCGAGTGCGACGAGCTTGCCCGGAGAACCGGTGAAGACTTCGGCAACGAAGAACGGCTGCGACAGGAAGCGCTCGATCTTGCGGGCGCGGGCAACCGTCAGCTTGTCTTCTTCCGACAGTTCGTCCATGCCGAGGATGGCGATGATGTCCTGAAGGGACTTGTAGCGCTGCAGGGTCGACTGAACCTTACGGGCAACCTCGTAGTGTTCTTCACCGACGATCATCGGGTCGAGCATGCGCGAGGTGGAGTCGAGCGGGTCAACAGCCGGGTAAATACCCTTTTCTGCGATCGAACGCGACAGAACCGTCGTTGCGTCAAGGTGCGCGAACGAAGTGGCCGGCGCAGGGTCGGTCAAGTCGTCGGCGGGAACGTAAATCGCCTGAACCGAGGTGATCGAACCCTTGTTCGTGGTGGTGATGCGTTCCTGCATCTGGCCCATGTCGGTTGCGAGCGTTGGCTGATAGCCCACAGCCGAAGGAATACGGCCGAGAAGAGCCGAAACTTCCGAACCAGCCTGCGTGAAGCGGAAGATGTTGTCCACGAAGAACAGAACGTCCTGGCCTTCGTCGCGGAAGTTTTCAGCGATCGTCAGACCGGTCAGAGCAACGCGAGCGCGGGCGCCCGGCGGTTCATTCATCTGGCCGTAAACGAGAGCAGCCTTGGAACCTTCGCCGCCGCCAAGCTTGTTGACGTTCGACTCGATCATTTCGTGATAGAGGTCGTTACCTTCGCGGGTACGCTCACCCACGCCGGCGAATACCGAGTAACCACCGTGCGCCTTGGCGACGTTGTTGATCAGTTCCATGATGAGAACCGTCTTGCCAACGCCAGCGCCGCCGAACAGGCCGATCTTGCCGCCCTTGGCGTAAGGAGCCAGAAGGTCAACGACCTTGATGCCGGTAACGAGGATCTGGCCTTCAGTCGACTGCTCGACGTAAGACGGTGCGTCCTGGTGGATGGCGCGCTTCTTGGCCGTTACGATCGGACCTGCTTCGTCAACCGGCTCACCGATGACGTTCATGATGCGGCCGAGCGTTTCCAGACCGACCGGAACCTCGATCGGAGCGCCCGTATCAGCGACGACCTGACCACGGACGAGACCTTCGGTCGAGTCCATGGCGATCGTGCGTACGACGTTTTCGCCGAGATGCTGAGCGACTTCCAGAACGAGGCGGTTGCCGTTGTTATCGGTTTCGAGCGCGTTGAGAATCGGAGGCAGTTCGCCTTCGAACGCCACGTCGACAACAGCGCCGATAACCTGGGTAACCTTGCCCGCGCCGTTCACCGCTGCGGTTTTCTTGGGGGTAGCTGCCTTAGCCATTATCCTTACCCTCTTTCCTTACCTCAGAGCGCTTCCGCGCCCGAAATGATTTCAATGAGTTCCTTGGTGATCTGAGCCTGACGCTGACGGTTGTAGGAAAGCGTCAGCTTGTTGATCATATCACCGGCATTGCGCGTTGCGTTGTCCATCGCGCTCATCTTGGCGCCCATTTCACCGGCAACGTTTTCGAGCAGAGCCCGGAAAACCTGAACCGAAATGTTGCGCGGAATAAGGTCTTCCAGAATAGAAGCCGCATCAGGCTCATATTCGTAGACGGCGCTCTGCGTTGCCTCAACCTCTTCCACAACAGGGACTGCGGCAGGAATAAGCTGCAGACCGGTCGGGATCTGGCTGATGACGGACTTGAATTCCGAGTAGATCAGCGTGCAGACGTCAAATTCACCCGCATTGAACAGGGAGATCACCTTCTTGGCGATCTGGTCGGCGTTTTCGAAACCGACCTTCTTCACTTCGCGCAGTTCGATGCGCTCGATGATATTAGCTGCGAATTCGCGACGAAGGCTGTCGTAACCCTTCTTGCCGACCGTGATGATCTTGACCGTTTTGCCTTCGGAAATCAGCTTGCGGGCTTGATCGCGGGCAAAACGGGAAATCTGCGAGTTGAAACCGCCGCAAAGACCACGTTCAGCCGTGCAGACAACGAGCAGATGCACGTTGTCCTTGCCGGTGCCGGTCATCAGCGCCGGAGCGACGTCCGCCTCGACCGCCTTGGCGATGTTGGCAAGAACGGCGCCCATGCGCTGCGAATAAGGCCGGGCGGCCTCCGCAGCTTCCTGGGCGCGCCGAAGCTTCGCCGCGGCGACCATTTTCATCGCCTTGGTAATCTTCTGCGTCGCCTTTACGGAGGCAATGCGGTTTTTCAGATCCTTTAGTGAAGGCATCCGTTATCCGTCCGAGTAAAAGAGCCCTAATTACGAGAAAGACTTCGCGAAGCTATCAAGAGCGCCCTTGAGCTTGCTCTTGGTATCGTCGCTGATTGCCTTTTCCGTGCGGATGGTGTCGAGGATCGCCTTGCCTTCCGAGCGGAGGTAGGAGAGCAGACCCTGCTCGAACTTGCCGACCTGCGCGACCGGGATCTTGTCGAGATAACCGTTGACACCGGCGAAGATCACCGCGACCTGCTCTTCCGTCTTGAGCGGAGAGAACTGCGGCTGCTTCAGAAGCTCGGTCAGGCGGGCACCGCGGTTAAGCAGGCGCTGCGTGGAAGCGTCAAGGTCCGAGCCGAACTGGGCGAAGGCGGCCATTTCGCGATACTGGGCAAGTTCACCCTTGATCGAACCGGCGACCTGCTTCATCGCCTTGATCTGGGCGGCAGAGCCAACGCGCGAAACCGACAGGCCGACGTTAACGGCCGGACGGATACCCTGGTAGAACAGGTCAGTTTCAAGGAAGATCTGGCCGTCGGTGATCGAGATCACGTTGGTCGGAATGAAGGCCGAAACGTCGTTGCCCTGGGTTTCGATGACAGGCAGAGCCGTCAGAGAGCCAGCACCCATTTCGTCGGAGAGCTTTGCAGCGCGCTCCAGAAGACGGGAGTGAAGGTAGAAGACGTCGCCCGGATAAGCTTCGCGGCCCGGAGGACGGCGCAGCAGAAGCGACATCTGACGGTAAGCAACGGCCTGCTTGGAAAGGTCGTCATAACCGATGAGGGCGTGCTTGCCGTTATCACGGAAGTATTCGCCCATGGCGCAACCGGCAAACGGTGCCAGATACTGCATCGGAGCCGGGTCGGAAGCCGTGGCAGCAATGATGATCGAATACTGCAGGGCGCCGCGCTCTTCCAGAACCTTTACGAACTGGGCAACGGTCGAACGCTTCTGGCCGATAGCAACGTAGACGCAATAAAGCTTGTCGCCTTCCGGACCATTGTCGTGAATGGCCTTCTGGTTCAGGATCGCGTCGAGAATGATCGCGGTCTTGCCGGTCTGGCGGTCGCCGATGACGAGCTCGCGCTGGCCGCGGCCAACCGGGATGAGGGCGTCGATAGCCTTGAGGCCGGTCGACATCGGCTCATGAACCGACTTGCGCGGGATGATGCCCGGAGCCTTGACGTCAACGCGTGCGCGCTGCTTGGCAATGATCGGGCCCTTGCCGTCGATCGGGTTGCCGAGAGCGTCAACGACGCGGCCGAGGAGTTCCGGACCAACCGGAACGTCAACGATGGCGCCCGTACGCTTGACGGTGTCGCCTTCCTTGATGTCGCGGTCCGAACCGAAGATAACGACGCCGACGTTGTCGGATTCGAGGTTCAGAGCCATACCACGGGTGCCGCCCGGGAACTCGACCATTTCACCGGCCTGAACGTTGTCCAGACCGTAAACGCGAGCAATACCGTCGCCGACAGAAAGAACCTGGCCGACTTCCGAAACCTCAGCCTCTTTGCCGAAGTTTTTGATTTGATCTTTGAGAATTGCGGAAATTTCCGCGGCGCGGATATCCATCAGCCAACCTCTTTCA